>ENA-OQAS01000392-OQAS01000392.1-human-gut-metagenome-genome-assembly--contig:-NODE-392-length-23119-cov-6.965205_pt1 | contig 23119 bp, 32 predicted proteins | sample MGYA00242733_ERZ504523 | MGnify/ENA primary metagenome ERZ504523 (study PRJEB26092, sample SAMD00036239) | human gut metagenome | host: Homo sapiens | study: EMG produced TPA metagenomics assembly of...
GATCCACGAAGCGCCGGTAGCGAGTCCGAGAGGACGAGAAGAGCAGGATCTGGTTCGATGCTGCCAATGGTTCCAATGGATCCAGAAATACCGCCATTGCCAGGCGAAAAAACGAGCACCACGCAGGTGCGAATGGCCGTTGCGACATCGGAGTCGGTCTGCTTGATGCCACATTTGGCCAAGATAGATGTGATGCCGGCAAAGAATGCTGACGCAAATGCTGCGACGACCCACGACACGGGCGCGGTGCCTCCTTGGTTAATGGGTTTATCCTGCGAGTTTTATAGACATGAGGATACCGCCCCGCCATGAAGGTTTGATATGGTCGCGGCGAGACGGGGGTCATGTTGCGGGGAGCCATTTGGTTAAGGCTCGAATTGAAGGTGAATGTTTTTCCGAGAAGTGAACGAGTCAATATGGACCCCTGGAGCATGCAGGCTTTTTTCGAATAAAACCGCTGGATTTCTAGGCAAAAAGCGCAGGAACTAAGCCCATAAAAATGTCGATGATACAGGTACTGATTTTACTCGTTCACTTCTCGAAAAACATTCACCCTCGATATGCTGTCGGCTTCTCTTTGGTCGCCAAGATCTAAACGGTACGCCGTGAAGGGTGGTAGCGACGTTGTTGCTGCTTCTCTTATCTAGTAAATGAGGTGGGGCGCCGCCCAAGTCCTTTAGCTGTCGATCACAGGTCGCGTGCCCGGTAGACCTTGGTGCTGATGGCACAGCTGACAACGCCAAGGACGACCGTTGCCAGCGCGACGGCACCACACAGCAACCGAGGACGGCAAGATCGGGATTCGTCCCTGCAATCGACATGAGCTGGTTGCTGATGGGGTTGAATGAGTTTAGCGTGACCATGATAAGGCACATGAATAGGGCGTACAGACCAACGGATAGGCGTTGCGCCTTCATGTGTTCAAATCGAAAGAACAGAGGCAGTACCAAAAACACCGCCATGAGGGAGAAAAGCATCGATATTGCCGAGGCGATTGCGGTCTCAAAGACGGTCTCTCCCGTGGAGGGGATACCCACGCTGTTTAAGATCGGGATGGCGACGATACTCAACAGCACGGCCGCGCACGCCATGATGACCGAGAAAATAGTGATGCACAGGTAGCGTGCGCTGACGATGTCTTTGCGTGAGATGGGCAGCGTTGCCCGATAGCGCTCCCATCCGTTTTGGTTGTCGAGCCCGGCCAGCGACGTCATGGCCATGATAGGCGACATGGCACTGATCGCGAAGGCGCCGGCGGCGCTCATGTCGGAATCACCATTCGATGCCCTGACGGCGGTCAGCACGACGAAGATGAACAGGCCGACACCTGCGATGCTCGGGACGAGCGTGCGAACGATGGCAAGCTCGGACATAATGGCGCGTTTCATTTCGAAGCCCCTTTCAGCATGAAGCGAAGATAGTCATCAATGGTTGCCCGATCGCAGGGAATCTCGGGGAAGGCCTCGAGCACTTCGCGGTGGTTGGGCACGAGCACGTCCACGCTGTAGGCGTGGCGGGCGGCGCGGGTGCCTTCGACGCAAGCCATGAGCTCGGCGGCCTGTGCTGGGTGCAGTGGGCGATGCCGGCGCGGTCGGTAATGTCCTCGCGTGGCAGGTCAAACACAATCGAGCCGTTATCGATGCAGATGACGCGGTCGGCAGCACGATCGAGATCAGACGTAATGTGGCTCGAGAGCAGCACGCTGCGCTGGCCGTCGGCGACAAAGGCGAGCAGCTCATCGAGCAGTTCCTCGCGTGCCATGGGATCGAGGCCCGCGGTGCCTTCGTCCAAAACGAGCAGCTTGGCATTGTGGCTGAGCGCGCAGGCGAGCTGCAGCTTCATACCCATGCCGCGGGAGAGGTCCTTGACCTTTGTCTTGGGATCGAGGCCAAATCGGTTGATGAATCCGGCGAACGTTTCGCGGTCCCACGTGGGGTACGCCGGGCCTACGAGCGCCTCGATCTGGCCGACCTTGAGCGTGGAGGGGAAGGGGCATGTGTCCAGCACGAGGCCGATGCGAGAGCGCAGGTGGCGTTGCGACTCATCGGGCGCGTCGGTGCCACAGCGCTGCCCAAACAGGTGCACCTCGCCGGCATCGAGCTTTATAAGCCAAGCGTGGCGCGAATGGTCGTCGTCTTGCCGGCGCGTTTGCGCCCACAAAGCCAACAATTTGGCCGGGCTCCACGGCCAACGTGACGCCACGTAGCGAAAAGCGGTCGCTCACGCGGCGTGAGATGCTTTTGAGTTCTAGCAAGTTTTGCATGGCATAGCCTTTCTTGCAGATGGTTACTGCATGGTTTCGGGGGCTACCAGGTCGAGCATTTCGTGCAGTTTATCGCGCGTGACGCCCACGGCTTCGGCTTGCGTTGCTGCCTGTGCGAGCAGCTCTTCGATATGGCAGAGCTGATTTTCGCGCAAGAGTTCTTGGTTGCCCTCGGCGACAAAACAGCCCTTGCCCTGCACAGTGCGGATAAAGCCGAGTTGCTCCAGGTCGGCGTAGGCGCGCTTGGTGGTGATGACACTCACGCCAAGATCGCTCGCGAGTGCACGGATGCTGGGGAGTTTGGCTCCCGAAGCGAGCGCGCCCGAAAGGATCTGAGCTTTGACTTGCGAGGCTATTTGCTCGTAGATGGGCTTGTCGCTCGAATTGGATAGGATGATGTCCACAGCGGCTCCTTAGCTGTTGGGCTGCACGTGTATATAACCGGTAAGCACAGTATATATACACTATGTACAGTTACGCAAGAGACAAATTCGGATTGGGCCGGCTACCCAGGCCCCAACTGATGAATTTGTCCTGATAGGCGCCCTATGGCGAGGTTTCGCGGCTACAATAGTGCGGTTACATCGACGTAATGCACTCAATGCAAGAAAGGATCCGCATGGCAAGCCTGTCGGATGAAATCTCGTCGCGCCGCACATTCGCGATCATCAGCCACCCGGACGCCGGTAAGACCACGCTTACCGAGAAGCTGCTGCTCTATACCGGCAGCATTCAGACCGCCGGCTCGGTCAAGGGCAAGAGCTCGGCCAAGCATGCCGTCTCGGACTGGATGGACATCGAGAAGGAGCGCGGTATCTCCGTTACTTCCTCGGTTCTGCAGTTCACCTATAACGCGCCTGCGTCAACATCCTCGATACCCCCGGCCACCAGGACTTCTCGGAGGATACCTACCGTACCCTTATGGCCGCCGACGCCGCGGTCATGGTCATCGACGGCGCCAAGGGCGTCGAGGCCCAGACCAAAAAGCTTTTTAAGGTCTGCACACTGCGCCACATTCCCATCTTCACCTTTGTGAATAAGCTCGATCACGAGGCTCGCGATCCGTTTGAGCTCATGGAAGAGATCGAGAACGTCCTGGGTATCAATACGTATCCCATGAACTGGCCGATCGGCAGCGGTCGCAACTTCCGCGGCGTGTTCGACCGCCAGACCCGTCGCGTCATTGCCTTTGAGGGCGACGGCCACGCCAACGCCACCAAGAAGGTCGCCGAGGTCGAGGCCGAGTTGGGCGATCCCGCCATGGATGAGCTTATCGGCGAGGAGAACCATAAGAACCTGATGGACGACATCGAGCTGCTCGATGGTGCCGGCGACGAGCTCGACTTGGATGCCGTGGCCTGCGGCAAGCTGAGCCCGGCGTTCTTTGGCTCGGCGCTCACCAACTTTGGCGTGGAGCCTTCCTCAAGGAGTTCCTGCGCCTGGCCCCGACGCCGCGCGCCTATACCGATACGCTCACCGGCGAGCCGGTCGATCCCTGCCGCGACGACTTTAGCGGTTTTGTGTTTAAGATCCAGGCCAACATGGACAAGAACCACCGTGACCGCATCGCCTTTGTGCGCATTTGCTCGGGCAAGTTCGAGCGCGGCATGGAAGCCTTCCACGTGCAGGGCAACCGCAAGCTCAAGCTTGCCACGGGCACGTCGATGATGGCCGACGACCGCGCCATCGTGGACGAGGCGTACGCGGGCGATATCGTGGGCCTGTTCGATCCGGGTATCTTTAGCATCGGCGACACCGTGTGCTCCGGCAAGCGCCATGTGCAGTATCCGCAGATCCCGACGTTTGCCCCCGAGATGTTCGCTCGCATTACGCAGGTCGACACGCTCAAGCGCAAGCAGTTCGTCAAGGGCATGGAGGAGCTTGCCCAGGAGGGCGCCATCCAGATCTTCCGCGAACTGGGCGCCGGCATGGAAAGCGTCATTGTGGGCGTGGTCGGCGTGCTGCAGTTTGAGGTGCTCGAGCGCCGCCTGAAGGCCGAGTATCGTGTTGAGGTTCGTCGCCAGCCGCTGCCCTATACGGACATCCGCTGGATCCAGAATGACCCCGATACCATCGATATCCCGGCTCTTTCGCTCACGCGCGACACCCTGCGCGTCGAGGACATGCGCGGCGGCAAGCTGCTGCTGTTCACGAGCCCGTGGAACGTGGACTGGGCTACCGACCACAACCCCAACCTTATCCTGTCGGAGTTTGGCAACGTAGCCTTTTAACGCAGCGGCGCGGTGGCCTGTGGGGCTGCCGCGCCGCTTGCTTGCCCGATGCCGTGTGAGCGGCTATCATACCCACCGTCGTCTCAAGACCGGGGCGTCCGAGCAGTTCGGGTCCGATATCCTGCTCGTTAAACCTAAAACCAAAGGAGTACATAATGATCAAGAAGGTCATGGAGACTACAAGGTCCTGTTGCGGAGCATTCCCGCGGCAACGGTTTCGCTGTTTTTCGTGAGCGTCATCATGATGAACCTGCTGGCCAACAAAGAGCTGATCAGCCTGCCGTATCTGGCGCTCGACTGTGGCTTTGTGGTGAGCTGGGTTTCGTTTTTGTGCCAGGACATGATCTGCAAGCGCTTTGGCGCCAGGGCATCCATCAAAATCTCTATCCTCGCGCTGCTGGTCAATCTGGCCGTGAGCTTGTGCTTTTGGGTATGCTCGCTCACGCCCGGCATGTGGGGTGCCTACTACGATACCGGCATGATCGAGGTCAACACTGCCCTTAACGCCACCATCGGTGGCACCTGGTACGTGGTGCTTGGCTCGTCGCTTGCCATGCTCGTTTCTGCCGTGGTTAACTCCACGCTCAATCAGTCGCTCGGCCGTATGGTCAAAAAGAATAATTTTGCGAGCTTTGCCTTCCGCTCCTATGTGTCCACGGGCGTTGGCCAGTTTATCGACAACTTGGTCTTTGCCATCGTGGTGAGCCACACGTTCTTTGGCTGGACCTGGGTGCAGGTCCTTATGTGCTCGCTGACCGGCGCTATTGCCGAGCTGCTGTGCGAGGTCTTCCTGAGCCCCGTGGGCTACAAGGTCGTACGCAGCTGGGAGCGCGAGAATGTGGGCGCTGAGTACCTCGAGCGTCACGCAACCGCCTAAGGAGCAAGTATGCGGGTTTTGATCACGGGCGCTTCGGGTGGTATCGGAGCCGCATGCGTGCGGCGCTTTTTGGACGAGGGCCACGAGGTCGTGGGCTTTGACCTGCTGCCAACGGCGATCGAACACGAGCGCTACCGCCATCTGATCGTCGATGTCCGCGAGCCGGACTCGTTTCCAGGTGACCTTGAGCCCCAGGTGATCGTGAACGTTGCCGGTACACAGGATTCGGCCGACGACATCGCGGCCAACCTGTGTGGCACCATCAACGTGACCGAGCGCTACGCCTTTGTGGGGAGGGGCTTGCCGCCAAGCCGGCGCCGGCTATCAATCCGTGATCAATGTGGGGTCGGCGAGCGGGCATACGGGATCGGAGTTCCCCGCCTATGCGGCCAGCAAGGGCGGCGTTATCGCCTATACCAAGAACCTCGCAAACCGCTTGGCGCCGCAGGCATCGCCAACAGCGTGGACCCGGGCGGCGTTATCACGCCGCTCAACCGTTGCGTGATGGAAGACGAACGCCTGTGGAACCAGATTATGGAGCTCACGCCGCTTAAACGCTGGGCCACTGCCCAAGAGATCGCCGAGTGGATCTACTTTGTGGGCGTGACCAACCGGTTCATGACCGGGCAGAGTCTGTTGATCGATGGCGGCGAGGCCGGCCGCACACAATTTATCTGGCCCGAGTAGAAAACGCGCCCGATGGACAGCCGTCGGGCGCGTTTTTTGATGTATCGATTTTTAGCCGAGGCAAGTCCAGTTGACGGGGGTCGAGCCGTGCTGTTCGAGTAGCCGATTGGCAGCGGAGAAGGGGCGCGACCCCATAAGGCGGGGAGTTCTGCGTGGCACGGTTGGCCGAAAGCGGCGAGGGGTGCGTGGAAGCCAGGCAGAACTTGCTGCTTTCCCTGCCCGCGCCGGTCGCGGCGAGCTTGCCCTCGACCATCTGCTGGGCAAAACGGCCCCATGCCAAAAAGACGACCGGCTGGGGCAACTGGCAGCAACGTTCGATAACGTAGTCGGTGAGCGTGCTCCAGCCTAGCTTGGCGTGCGAGTTCGCGGCATGCTCGCGCACGGTGAGCGTCGTGTTGAGAAGCAGGACGCCCTGTTGTGCCCAGGGGGTTAGATCTCCCGTGGCGGGAATGGGGCAGCCAGATCGGCTTTGAGTTCCTTATAGATGTTGCGCAGGCTCGGCGGCAACTTGGTTTGCGTTGCGGGGACCGAGAACGACAGTCCCATGGCCTGATTGGGACCGTGATAAGGGTCCTGACCCAAGATGACAACTTTGACCTGGTCGGCCGGCGTGTAGGCGAGGGCATTGAGGATGTCGTCTTGTGCCGGGTAGATAGTCTGCTCGGCACGCAAAAGGGCGATGCGCTCGAGCAGCTGGTTCGTAGTGTCACGTACCGGCTGCGGCGCATCGCCCAACCAAGTTGCTATGTTGTGGTCGCGGGTTGCGGTGTCCATGGGGCTCCTTTATGGTAGATGCTCTGTTGGCATCTATTGTAAAGGCGCACCGGTTGCCTTTATGACACGGCTGTATGAAGAACGGGGTCTACGAGACGCGCTCGGGCGCTCCTGCCATACGGGCCTGTCCATGTGCACGGAGGCGCGGAAGCTCGACGGTTGCCACCATGACGCCGGTGAGGATGAGGGTGGCGCCAAAGAAGGCGATGGGGTTCAGGACCTCGCCGACCAGGAAGAACGAAAAGACGGCAGAGCAGACCGGCTCGAGCGAGAAAGCGAAGCCGGTGGTCTCGGCAGGCACGTGGGGCTGCACGAGCGTTTGGGTGATAAAGCCATAGGCAGAGCAGATGAGTGCGAGCGCGACGACAACGACAATCTCGCTCGGCGTGCCGGGAAGCGTGAAACCGCCAAAGGTGAATGCGGCGATACCCGAGAATAAGCAGCCGAAGCCCAGCTGCCAAACGCCCAGGGCCAGCGGGTCGACATCTTCGACAAAGCGCTTCGCCACAATGATATGGCCGGCATAGACAAAAGCGGAGAGCAGCATGATGAGCGCGCCCGGGTTCAGGCTGGTGAAGTCGGCGCCCGAGAGCAGCAACATACCGCAGGTGACGATGGCGGTGCCGACGAGCACTTTGCGCTCGGGGGCACGACGCAGCAGGGCGGCGTTGGCAAACGGCACGATCACGACCGTCAGGCTCTGCAAAAAGCCGGCGGTGGAGGCGGAGGTGAGGCTGGAGCCCAGGCACATGCAGGTGAGTTCGGTTGCCATAATGGCGCCGATGATGGCAGCGCGGACCATAAGGTCGCGGTTGATGCGGAAAGCGCGCTTGTGGAAGAGCAGCAGGCAAGCCACAAAGGCGATGATGCAGCGCAGCGCAACGATGCTCGTGGCGTTCATACTGTCCATGCCGATCTTCATGAGGGGGTACGAAAAGCCCCATGCGACGGGAACGGAAAATGAGAGCGCGATTGCTTTTTTGCGATCCATGGGACTCCTTTTGTTACAGAACGGTTTCGTAAAAAGGATTCTGCTCCCAGATGTGGATGTAGTAAAGCGAATGTATCTTCAGTATGATTAAGAAATGCTAATGTCATTAGGAAAAGCGCTGGCAAAACGTTTTACGACTGCATTGATGTGGAGGCACGATGGCATCGCGGTATCAGATTGTTTGTATGGTGGTCGATCGCGGCAGTCTTAAGGGCGCGGCGGACGAGTTGGGCTATACGCAAAGTGCGGTGAGCCAGGCCGTCAAGGCGCTCGAGCGCGAGCTGGGCACCACGCTTATCGAGCGCGGAAAGCAGGGCGTTTCGCTTACGCGCGATGGCAAGCAGTATCTGCCGTACCTGCGCCAGATTGTGACCGCCGAGGCCGAGCTCGAGGGCAAGCGCCAGGAGCTGCTGGGGCTTTCGTCGACCGATATTCGCATCGCGACGTTTACCAACGTGAGCCGTACCGTGCTGCCGCGTGTGATCCGCGACTTTGGTACGCTGCACCCGGGCGTACGCTTTACCCTCAAGCAGGGCGATTACACGCGCAACGCTCAGTGGGTGCACGACGGCGTGGTGGATTTTTGCTTTACGGCGCGCGGGTTTACCGCAGGCTCGAGAAGCGTGTGGTCTATCACGACGAGTTGGTGGCGCTGCTGCCGGCTGCGCATCCGCTGGCGGCAAAGGAAAAGGTGACGCTCGCCGACCTGGCGTCCGAGCCCTTTGTGCTGCTGGATGAGGGCGAACAGAGCCTGGTGCTCGATGCATTTGCGACACATGGGCTGTCGCCGCACGTGACGAGTGAGGTGACTGACAACTACACCATCATGGCGATGGTGGAGGAGGGCCTAGGCGTGAGCATGCTCTACCGTCGTACTGTGGAGGGCATGCGAGCCGATATTCGTGTGCGACCCATCGTGCATGCTCCCTCGCGCGACGTAGTGGCAGCTTGGCGCAGCTGGGATACCATGCCTATCGCCACGAGGCGCTTTATCGACTATATGAGCTCGCATATTGTCAATTAATGACTGGCGTGGCGTTGAGTGCGGTGTCTAGCGGGCTGTCGCTTTGGCTTGGGTGGCGCGATAGGTGCGTGCCGGGTGGCAAAGTAGTACCGCCACGACCATAAAGAACGCCGTGGTGCCCAGGCTGATGGGGTAGACCATCATGATGTTCGCAAAGGTGCGGAAGTGCGGGAACACGCAGAACACCCAATAGAAGCGGATGCCGCAGACGCAGATCATGGTGATGAGGGCGGGCGTGAGCGAGATACCAAAGCCGCGTAGGTAGCCGGACATGTTTTCGTAGAACATGCTAAAGCGTACGCCGGGAAGATCGAACACACGCGGATATAGCCGATCGAGACGATGTTGGGATGCTGTTGAACAGCGACAAGATCTCGCGCCCCAGGCCGACAATGACGACAATCGTGGTGAGTGCAACGATACCGCCTTCGACCAGGCAGACCTTGAGCGTTTTGGTGCAGCGGTCGATCTGGCGGGCACCGTGGTTTTGTCCCACAAAGGTGGTGCAAGCCTGGCTAAAGCTGTTGAGCAGGTTGTAGCATACGTACTCCAAGCTCATAGCGGCGCTCGATGCCGCCATGACCTCGGTGCCCAGGCTGTTGATAGCAGACTGGATGATGATGTTGGCGACGGCAAAGACGGCGCTCTGGATGCCGGCGGGCAGGCCGATCTTGACGATGCGCTTGAGGGCGACGGGGTCGATAGCCAGGTCGCGCGGGGTGACGCGGACGACGGAGTCGGTCTTGAGCAGGCGGATAAAGAGCGTAGCGGCGCTGACGGTGTAGGCGATGGCGGTGGCGATGGCGACGCCCGCGACGCCCCAGTGGAGTACGGGGACAAAGATGAGTCCAGGCCAATGTTGAGGACGGTGGACACGGCAAGCGCCTGCAGCGGCATGCGGGTGATGCCGACGGAGCGGAAGATCGCGGCCTCAAAGTTGTAAAGCAAGATCGAGGGCATGCTGAGCAAAAAGACGCGTAGGTAGAGCGAAGCGAGCGGCATGGTTTCGGCGGGAACGTTGAGCGCGGCGAGCATGGGCTCGGCAAAGATCTCGCCCAGTGCGATGACGACAAAGCCACAAGTGCCATAAGAATCGAGGTATGGACGGCGCGTTTGACCATGTTCTGATCGTTGCGGCCGATAGCGTTGGCGATGACCACGTTGGAGCCAAGCGACATGCCAATAAACAGGTTGAGCATAAGACTGGTAAGCGGAACATTGGAGCCGACCGCCGCCATGGCGAGGGTTCCCTGGTCGCCCGAGAAGTTACCGATGATGACCGTGGCGATGAGGTTCGACAGTTGCTCCAAGATGCTCGTGGCGGCCACAGGGAAGGCGAACAGGGGAACATTGCGCCACAGCGATCCGGTGGTCATGTCAATGTGCTTAGATACGGTGTCAGCCATACGCTCTCAATCTCTAACATGCTCTTTTGTGCTTATTTGCGCAGACGATGATACTCCTAATCGCCTAGTCATTGGGGACGTTCTAAAACGATTACTCATTCAAGAACGTCCCCAATGACTAGGCGGGGAAGGCGTGCGACAATGGTGGGCGTTGTGTTGTTCGCGCTAAGGAGTTGCCATGTTGTTGTGTCCCGTTTGCCATGAGCCGCTGGTGGATGACGAACGCGGTGCTGCATGCGCGGGTGGGCACCGGTTTGACCGTGCGCGCGAGGGCTATCTATATCTCCTGCGCTCGTCCAAGAGCGGCGACTCCATGGGCGATCCCAAGTCGCAGGCACGCAGCCGTCGCGACTTTCTGAACCGCGGTTACTATGCGCCGTTGCGCGATGCGATGGTCGAGCTGGTGCGCGAGCGGGTGTCTGGACGTGCCGCGTCTACGAACTGCCCCATGACGTTGCTCGATATTTGCTGTGGCGAGGGCTACTACACCAGCGCCATGGGTGCGGTGCCGGGCGTGGATGCTTACGGCTTTGACCTGGGCAAAGAGATGGTGCGCCTTGCTGCCAAGCGCGGCGATGCGACCTACTTCGTGGCCAACATGAAGGACATCCCCGTGGCCGATGGCACCTTCGATATGGTGACCGAGCTCTTCGCTCCCTTTAACGAGCGCGAATTTGCCCGCGTGCTGGCTCCAGAGGCTCACTCTATACCGTGGTGCCGGGTGCCCGTCATCTCTTTGGGCTCAAGGAGGTGCTCTACGATACGCCGTACCTTAACGATGAGAAGCTGCCGAAGACCACCGAGCTCGAGTTGGTCGGAACGCAGCGGGCGTCTGCGAACATTACGCTCCAGACCCAGGCAGACATCGAGGCGGTGTTCCAGATGACGCCGTACTACTACCGCACGCGCCCTGCCGACAAAGAGCGCCTGGCAAACTTGGATACCCTTCAAACCGACATCGACTTCATCATCGCCGAGTACCGCCACTGCTAACCTACCAAAAAGGGACAGGTTTATTTTGGCAGGTTTTATCTGGGCAAACGCAAAGGGCCGACCGCGGAGATGCGCGATCGGCCTTTTTAGTTGCTTGGCTGCAGAGGTTATGAGAAGCGAGCGCTTACAGGCGGTCCTTGTTCTCGGCCTTAACGGCGTGTGCCTGCTGGACAAAGAACAGGTCGTACACCACGATGACAAAGGCGACGATATTGACGGCGCTGCCGCCGAGCGCGGGAAGCGTGAGCGCGGCCTGCGCAATCGTGGCGATTGCGGCAACGATGCCGAGCTTAAACGCAGCATCCACCTGCGAAGCTTGTTGGCGCCCTTGATGCCCGCAACACCTGCGGCGAGATCGATGAGGCCCTTGGCGACCAGCACGACCGCGGCGAGCATGGCGTTCGACCCGTACGTGGAATCGAGGTTGCCGGTCGCGATGCCGGCGATTCCAATGACGAGACTGGCGATGCCCAGAACAAAATAAATCAGGGCAAGGATTTTGAGTGTCTTGCGAGCGGCGCTCATAGCTGGTCCTTTCGATGCGGGCGCGGAGAATCTGTCGCACCCAGGTTGCGGCACATATCGTGAAGCACATTGTAGTTCAACGGGGCGATGCATGCGCCTGAAAGCGCTTTGAGCCCGCGCAGCCCAACCCAACCTTTCAAAAAGGAAAGCTGGACGTAAGCCAAATCGATGGCAGCTCATGTGCGGCGCTGCGATGATGAGGCCGTAACAAGGAGCTGGTCTCGAGGAGGAGCCATGATGTACGGAGCAGGGCAAGTGCGTGAGCCGCGGTCGTGGGAAGGCGCATGGGTGATTCTGTGATCGCTGCCGTGTGCACGGGATTGATGGCAGTGCTTTGCATTGGGATGCTGTGGGCCATGTCGCATGTGGGACAATAGCGGACGGTTGGGTGCCGACATAAACGGCACTCACGTATTCGTTTTGCTTTTTAAGGAGTACCCATGGGCGTCGTCGATCCCTTTTCTGTTGCTCGGGCCGCGGGGCTTGAGCTGATCGGGAAGTCCGAGGGGCTCACGCTCACCGACGGCACGATGGAGCTGCGTGCCGATTTTGACCGCATGCTTCCGCGGCTCAAGCAGGGCTGTCTGCAGCAAGAGCTGTTGGTAAAGGCTGCGCGCGCAAAAGGCATCGAGTGCCCATGGGCGATTGATGCCACGGCAGGCTTTGGCGAGGATTCGCTGCTGTTGGCGGCCGCGGGCTTTACGTCGATCTGTATGAGCAGGATTGCGTGATCGCGGCGCTCCTCAAGGATGCCCTGGATCGCGCGGCAGATGATCCGGCGCTTGCGGCTGCCGTGTCGCGCATGCGCTTACATGCGGGCGAGGACAGCATTGCCGGCCTTCGCCATACGGCTGAGCTGATCGGGCGGGGCGAGCTTGCCGCCCCCGACGTGTATATCTGGATCCCATGTTTCCCGAACGCACCAAGAGCGCGGCGGTGAAAAAGAAGTTCCAACTCTTGCACCATCTGGAGCAGCCGTGCGCCGATGAGGAGACGCTGGTCGAAGCTGCGCTTGCGGCGCGCCCGCGCAAGGTCGTTATCAAGCGGCCGGTGAAGGGGCCGCTGCTTGCCGGCGTTAAGCGAGCTATCAACTTGCGGGCAAGGCCGTTCGCTACGATGTTTTGGTGCCGCCGCGTTCGTAGCTCGTGTGCGATGGCCGGCATTGCGCCGGCGCCGCGCCGATGCGGGACCTATTTCCAAGGGTGCGACGTCAGGTGCCATCCGCCGCAGTATTCGCATTTGTAGCAGGCCAAACCACGCCGCCCGCGGTTTTCGCAGTCGGCCATAACTGCCTCGGCTCGGCACGCGTGTCGTAACGGTTTTGCGCTCGCACGACTTGTAGCGCCAGGCTTCATCGCGCTCGGCGTCCAGGGCGTCGCGACGCTCGTCCTCGTGTGCAAACAGGTCGCTCATATCGCCGCCGGTGGCAGCGCCCAAAAACTCGCTTTTGGCCTTTGACCAGGCGGCTCGCTTTTTGCTTCCCATCTGCTTCGCGCCCCTCTTCAAACGTTGGTATCATTGCTCAATCAAAGTGATACCAATAAACGTGAGGTCGCCGCGTGATGATCAGAAAAACCCTCGATACCGACATTCCCGCCGTCATGGCTATCTATGACGCCGCCCGCGCCTTTATGCGCGCGCATGGCAACGCCACGCAGTGGCCCGAGGGCACGCCTTCGGCCGAGCAACTGGCTGCCGATATTGCCGCTGGTGGCAGTTACGTGTGCGAAGTCGACGGCCGCGTGGTGGCGACGTTTGCCTTTTTACCGGGCCCGGACGAGTGCTATGACGCAATTGAGGACGGTCAATGGCGCAGCGACACTCCGTACGCCGTGCTGCACCGTGTGGCGTCCGATGGCACCGCGCACGGCATCGCGGCTGCGATGTTTGCCTTTGCCAAGGAGCGCGCCAACCACCTGCGTATCGACACGCATCAGGATAACCTGCCATGCAGGGTGCGAGTATTAAGGCGGGGTTCGAGCGTGCCGGCGTCGTGTATGTGTCGGACGGCACGCCGCGTGTTGCGTTTGACTGGCTGCGCGAGGCATAAGAGCGAGGGCTCATATCAATAATTCGTGCGAACGAAAATGGCCCCGGGTGGGGCTATTTTCGTTCGCTGCACTGTTTTGCAAGCCGGCTTTCGCAAGGCGCGAACCTACGAAATTGCCGCGCGGCAACGCAGGGCGATGAGCTCGGTCGGGGGATAGGGCCCACTTCGCCCGCCGGCCCGTAAATTGTATCATCCAGTGTGGAATGAGGATGCCCGTTGTCGCGTGCGATGGGCTTACAATAAGAGGAGAGCCATGTCGAAGCAAGTGGTCGTTGGAATCTTGGCGCATGTCGATGCTGGCAAGACCACGCTGGCCGAGGCCATGCTGTTCAATGCGGGTCGCATCCGCAAGCGCGGCCGCGTGGACGATGGCGATTCGCATCTGGACACTAACGCGATCGAGCGCGAGCGCGGCATCACGATCTTCTCGTCGCAGGCCGTGCTCGACCATGGCGATACCCACGTCATGCTCGTGGATGCGCCGGGGCATGTCGATTTTTCTGCCGAGGCGGAGCGCACGCTGCGCGCACTCGACTACGCGATTTTGGTTGTGGGCGCCAACGACGGCGTGCAAGGGCACACCGAAACCCTGTGGCGCCTGCTTGCGCGCTATGACATCCCGACGTTCATCTTCATCAACAAAATCGATTTGGAGAATCCCGGCCGCGATGTTTTGCTGGCACAACTTAGGCAACGTCTTTCCGAGGGCTGCCTGGATGCCAACGAACTGCTGGCGGGCGGCGCCGTTCAGGAGGACGCTGCTGCGTTGGACGAGGCGGCGCTCGAGGAGTTTTTTGAAGCGGGCGAGCTTTCTGTCGCAACGCTGTCGCGCATGGTTGCCGAGCGCAAGCTCTTTCCCTGCTTTGCCGGCTCGCGCTCAAGGACCAAGGCGTGGACGAGCTGCTGGATGGCATATGCGCGCTGATGCGCGAACAGGCGTGGCTCCCGGAGTTTGCCGCGCGCGTCTATCGTGTCAGCCGCGGGGATCACGGCGAGCGTTTGGCTTGGGTTAAAGTGACCGGCGGCACGTTGCATGCCAAGCAGATGATTGACGGACGTTCCGGTGCCGAGGCATGGGAGCAAAAGATCGACCAGGTGCGCATCTATAACGGCGAGAAGTATGAGCTTGCCCAAGAAGTTGCTGCTGGCGGTATTTGTGCCGTGACGGGTCTTGCGCACGTTCGCCCGGGGGACGCCCTGGGCGCGGAGCCCGCGGGCGATGCGCCCGTCATTGCGCGGTCCTCACCTATACGGTGCTGCCGGGCGAATACGACGTCCATGCGGTGTTCAAGGCGTTGACTGAGCTGGCGGACGAAGATCCCATGCTCGGCGTAAGCTGGAATACGCATCTCGAGCAGATTCACTTGCAGTTGATGGGCGCCGTGCAGCTCGAGGTCGTGCGGCGGGTGCTGGCCGATCGCTTCGGTCTTTCGATTGCGTTTGAGCCCGGCGGCATTCTCTATAAGGAGACCATTTCGCAGCCGGTCGAGGGCGTGGGCCACTTTGAGCCACTGCGCCACTATGCCGAGGTGCATCTGCGTCTGGAGCCGTTGCCGGCGGGTTCGGGCGTGCAGTTTGGCACCGTGACCTCGACCGACGAGCTCGATCTTAACTGGCAGCGTCTGGCACTCACCAACGCCATGGAGCGCGATCACCTGGGCGTGCTGACCGGCTCGCCCATCACCGATGCGCGCATTACGCTCACGGGCGGCCGTGCGCATGCCAAACACACCGAGGGCGGCGATTTTCGCCAGGCCACGTACCGCGCGATTCGTCAGGGGCTCATGCAGGCGCGTGAGGCTGGCGCGGCGGTGCTGTTGGAGCCGTGGTACCACTTGAGGTTGAGGTGCCGGGGGAGTGCGTGGGCCGGGCGCTCTCGGATGCCACGCGCATGGGTGCCGAGTACGAGCCACCGGCGATGGCGGGAGACCGGGCGAAGCTTGTGGGTCGCGTGCCGGCATCCGAGGTGCAGGATTACGCGCTGGAGGTGGCTGCCTACACGAGCGGTCGCGGGCATCTGTACCTGGAGTTCGCCGGTTATGCGGCCTGTCATGATGCCGAGCGCGTTATAGAGGCGGCCGCCTATGAGCCGAGGCCGATCTGCCAACACGCCCGACTCGGTCTTTTGCTCTCACGGCGCCGGTTACACGGTCAAATGGTACGACGTACCCGCCGCGGCACACGTAAAGGTCGATCCCGCCACCTTCCGCCCCTGGCGTGCAGCAGACGCGGAGTTTTTCGGCCACATGTGACAAAGGGACAACCCCTTTGTCACATGCTATTGGTATAACTCGGTATAAGTTGGTATAACTATTACCAGGGTTTGCCAATCCGAGGAGGCCGACATGAATCCAAATCCCTTTAAGCCCACGGCTGGCAAGCGGCCTCCGATGCTCATCGGTCGCGAGTCGGTCGTCGAAGATTTCGAGGAAGGGCTCGATAACGGCGCCGGAGCGCCGGGTAGGCTCATGCTCATTACGGGAAACCGCGGCTGCGGCAAAACGGTTCTCCTGCGGGAGCTGCAACGTCTAGTCAGCGAGCGCGGATGGGCGGTTATCTCCGATTCCGCTTCGCTTGGCTTATGCGACCGCTTAGCCGACGCGCTTCGCTCGAATAAACCGTTGTGACGTCAATGGAGTTCGGGCCGTCGTTTGGCCGGATGTCGGTCGAGGCGGCGCGAGCAAAGGGCGAGACGTTACGAGGGCTGGTCAACGAGCGCCTCAAGAAGCTCGGTCCAGGCAAGGGCATACTGTTTGCGATTGACGAGGCGCAGTCTGCGTCTATCGAGGAGCTGGCGGCTCTTGCCGTTCTCTATCAGCAGGTGCTCGGAGACCAGGATGCCACGGGCTTGTCCGATAGCGATCAGCGCGGTCTTGCGCTGGTGCTCGCCGGCTTACCCAGCATGGTTGACGATCTGCTCGAAGAGCCGAGCGTAACGTTTTTGCGGCGTGCCCAGCAGCGTACGCTGGGGGCGATATCTTTGCCCAAGGTGCGCGATTCATATATCCAGACGGTCAAAGACGCTGGTCTTTACGTTGACGCGGAGACGGCGGACCTTGCGGCACACAAGAGCATGGGGCATCCCTATATGGTTCAGTTGGTGGGCTATTACATGTGGCGCTCTGCGTCCGGCGTGGCTCTCAGGTCATTGAAAGGTGCGATGTCGAGAATGGCCATGCGGATGCCGTCTCCGAGTTCTACGAAGCGGTCGACGCGCCCCTGTTTATGGATTGCGCAGTCCGCAACGCCTCTTTATCGAGGCCATGGCTGCTGACGAGGGTAAACCGACGCGTATGGCGGATATCATTGAGCGCTGCGACCGTACTCAGAGTTGGGCGAGCAAATATCGCGCAAGCCTGATTCGCGAGCGCGTCATCGAGGCTGCCGGATACGGCCTCGTCCGGTTTACCGTGCCTATGCTGGGCACGTATATTCGCGATTGCGTTTTATGGCACGAGTGATGTGACGAAGGGGCAGCCCCTTTGTCACATCGATATTTGAGAGGCTAAATTATGGCGATTCATACTGAGCGTTTGACGCTTCGTCCGTGGCGCGAGACGGATGCGGCGAGCCTGTTTACATATGCGAGCGACCCGGACGTGGGACCGGCTGCGGGCTGGCCGCCCCATCGAAGCATTGAGGAAAGCAGGGAGATCATTCGGACAGTCTTTGCGGCACCCCATACCTTTGCCGTTTGCCTGGCTGCGACAGATGAGCCGTGGGTAGCATCGGCCTCATGCCGTCTCGCTGTGAGTCAAACCGTCGAGATGACGGTCTTGAACTCGAAGTGGCTATTGGATCGCCAAGCCGTTCTGGGGCCGAGGCTTTGCCCCCGAAGCAGTACGAGCCATGCAGCGCTATGCGTTCGAAACGCTTGGCTGCAAGGCGCTTTGGTGCGGATACTACGAGGGCAATAACAAGTCGTTACGCGTTCAGCAAAAGTGCGGATTCGCGCCGCATCACGTTGAGCGCGACGTACTCTGCGAGCTTATGGGCGATGTACGCACCGAGTGCTTTACGTGTTTGACCCGCGAAGACTGGCGCGGGCGGGCAGAAGGGGAGCGATGACGGTGTCGCAACAACCAAGTGCTATCGAGGTGCGTGGCGCGCGCGTCCATAACCTTAAGGACGTCGATATCGATATCCCGCTGGGAAAGCTCGTGGGTATTGCCGGCGTGTCGGGTTCGGGCAAGAGTTCGCTGGCGCTGGGGGTTCTTTATGCCGAGGGTTCGCGTCGCTACTTGGAAGCACTCAGCACCTATACTCGACGTCGCCTGACACAGGCCGAACACGCCCAGGTGGATGAGGTCTTGCACGTGCCGGCGGCGCTCGCATTGCATCAGCGCCCCAGCGTGCCGGGCGTGCGTTCCACTTTTGGCACCATGACCGAGCTCAACAACAGCCTGCGTCTGCTCTTTAGCCGCTGCGCCCATCACGTGTGCCCGCACTGCGGGGCACGCGTGGAGCCGAGCCTTAACGTGGCTGCGGGCCTGTCGCTCACGTGTCCGATATGCGGCCGCGAGTTCTACGCGCCGAGTGCCGAGGATTTGGCTTTCAATAGCGGTGGTGCGTGCCCTACCTGCGGCGGCACCGGTGTCATGCGCGAGGTGGACGAAGCGAGCCTGGTGCCCGACGAGTCAAAGACCATCAACGAGGGTGCAGTGCTTCCCTGGGGTACGCTCATGTGGGATCTGATGAAGCAGGTGGCAGGCGAGATGGGCGTACGCACCGACGTACCGTTTAACCAGCTCACGCCTCAAGAGTGCGATATCGTGTTCCACGGCCCGGCGGTCAAGAAGCACATTCTCTACGTTCCCAAAAACGGCGAGGGCGCCACGCCGCTCGACTTCACCTATTACAACGCCGTCTATACCGTCGAGAATGCGCTCGCCAAGGTTAAGGACGACAAGGGCCTCAAACGCGTTGCGCGCTTTTTGCGCGAGGGCCCATGCCGCGACTGCAGCGGCACGCGTCTCTCCGAGGCTGCGCGCCAGCCTCAGGTGCGCGGTATCAATCTGGCACAGGCCGGGGCCATGACGCTTGGTGATGCGGTCGAGTGGGTGCGCGGGGTGCCTCATCCTTGCCGGTCGAGATGCGGCCCATGGCGATGGATATCTGCGATTCATTTTTGGGCGCGGCCCGTCGCCTGGTCGACTTGGGTCTCGATTACCTTTCACTCGACCGCGCTGGTGCCACGCTCTCCACGGGTGAGCGCCAGCGCGTGCAACTCGCCCGCGTGGTGCGCAACCGATCGACGGGCGTGCTCTATGTGCTGGACGAGCCTTCGATCGGCTTGCATCCCGCCAATGTCGACGGCTTGGTGGGCGTGATGCGCGATCTGGTGGATGACGGCAACACCGTGGTTGTTGTCGACCACGATACGCGCGTACTGGTGGAAGCCGACTATCTGGTCGAGATGGGCCCCGTTGCCGGAGCGGGTGGTGGTAATGTGATTGCCGCTGGCACGGTAGACGAGGTCGAGCAATCGCAGGCAGCCGCATCGCCCCGTTTTTGCGCGCCGAGCCCAAGCGCTTGCGTCCGCAGGTGACTGACGAGGAAATGTTCGACCAGGGCCACATCCGTATGGCAACCGATACCATCCATACCGTCAAACCGCTCGAAGTCGATATCCCGCGCGGCCGTCTCGTTGCGGTGACGGGCGTTCGGGTTCGGGCAAGACGACGCTGGTGCTTGAGACGCTCATTCCGGCACTCAAGGCGCAGGCAGATGGCGAGCGTCTGCCAAGACACGTGCGCTGGGTCGATGCCGAAGCATTGCCCGCGCCAACCTGATTGACGCCACTCCCATCGGCGCCAACGTGCGCTCGACGGTGGCGACTTATGCCGACATCCATGATGAGCTGCGTCGCGCCTTCGCCCGTACGCCCGAAGCCAAGGCAGCCGGCTACAAGGCGGGCGCCTTCAGTTACAACACTGGCGCCTTGCGCTGCCCTACGTGTGACGGCACGGGCTCGATATCGCTCGACGTGCAGTTTTTGCCCGACGTCGAGATCGTCTGCCCGGCATGTCGCGGCTCGCGTTATGCAGACGCGGCTTCGCATATCCATCGCGAGGGCAAGGACGGGAGTCTGCTTACGTTGCCGCAGCTCATGGACATGAGTGTGGACGAGGCCCTCGACGCACGGTGGGACTCAAGAAGGTTCAGGCGCGCTTGCAGACCTTGCACGACCTGGGCCTGGGCTATCTCACACTCGGTGAGCCCACACCGGCGCTCTCGGGCGGCGAGGCGCAGCGTCTTAAGCTTGCGAGCGAGATGGGTCGCGTGCAGGATGATGCCGTATTCGTATTCGACGAGCCCACGATCGGCCTGCATCCGCTCGATGTTCAGGTGTTGCTGAACGTGTTTGACGGTCTCGTTGCCAAGGGCGCCACGGTTATCGTGATCGAGCACGATCTCGACCTTATCCGTAACGCCGATTACGTGATCGACATGGGCCCGGGCGGTGGTGGCGCCGGCGGGCAAATCGTCTGCGCCGGTACGCCAGGCGACATCGCGGCCTGCTCCAAGAGCATTACCGGTCGCTACCTATAGACAATGAGGCAAAGGGACAGCCCCTTTGCCTCATTGATGCCTATTTCACGCACTGAGCGGCGAGATAGTCGCGGAAGAATGGCAATTCAAAAGCGACGATTCCGCGCCCGCGTTCTCCAATGATGCCGGCATCTATCATGCGGCGTCGGTAGCGGGAGACCTGCTGCGGCGAACGCTTAAGGCGCTCGACAAGGTCAGCGGTGGTGGACTCTTCCTCGTCATCGAGCATGGCGATGAGGAATCGCTTGTCCTCTGCAGTGAGTTCCCGATAGGTTGCCGCAAGGATTCGGTCGTCCATCTCGTCACGCGCGATTTTGATTCCCAGGTCAAGTCGCGTGACGAGATTTCCTTCGAATCGCTTGTGAGATCCCAGGCACGGTAGCCTACGAGTTGCAATAGGAAGGGAAAACCAGAGATCGAGCGAACGGCTCTATCGATTCCCTCAGCATCTGCCAGGCGATCGTTTTCCTGAATTGTGCGAATCAAGGCCTCGCGTACGTCATAGTCGGCAATGCGACCCAGATGATATTGTTGGGCGCGGCGAAGGAACGAGACCGTCTTGTGGTTCAGCAACGTCGAGACGTTGTTGGGAAGTCCCGCCATGAGCAGGGCGACGCGTTTCCCATCGGTCACAAAGTGCTGATACGTCGCTGCAAGCTGAATCATCTCGTCGAGTGTCGGGTCCACCTCGTCAACCGTGACGAGCAGACCGGTGCCCGCCTCGTTGAGCTGGTCGATGATGTCGCTCATGCGATAACGCCAGGTTGAGGCATCGTGAACGCGATTGACCTCGATGCTGCCGAGCGGTGCAATTCCGAGGCCGGTGACTTCGAAGTGGGTGGACGAGTCGATGAGATGGGCTGCGGCACGTTTCGTCCCGAGCTCGATTTCCTCAAGCATTCCCGGGAGCGCGGTCGTCTTTACGGCTATCCAGCGTGGGATTCCGCCCTTGTCGCGAGCGAGACATGAGAGCGGTTTTACCGGTTCCACGCGCGCCCGAGAAGATCGAGGTCAATTCTGGCGCCTGCGCTGGCTCAAGAAGGCACGGTCCAAATCCCGAATAATCTGTTGTCTGCCAGCGAGATGGGCAGGAACCTCACCAAAACTAGGGGTAAACGGGTTTTCGAGGTATTTCACAAGGCTCTCCTTTCACACCGCCGTTTAACTTCATTTTACTTTAGTTAATTCTGATTAAAAATGAGGGCTCTTTATCTAGAGCATCAATTAGGCGTGCGTGCCATCGGCGTGGCGCTTGAATGTAACAAAGGGAAAGTTCCTTTGTCACATTCCCGGAAAGCCTGTTTGGCGCAGAGCCTCGTAGAGGACGATGGCGGCGCTGTTGGAGAGGTTGAGTGCGCTGATGCGGTAGTCGTTCGGATTGACGAAGTTGCCGCAGATGTCCTGTTGAAGGATGGCCTCGTGGCTGTCCTCGGTATGCCCCAGCGATTCCTCGTGGTTTCCCAGGCCTCGGCGTTGTCAAGCGAATCGCAATCGCGCAGCATCGGGATGCGCTCGCAGCACGTGGGCGCTGCAGCGAGTAGCTCCTCGGGAATGCCCGAGCTCTCGCTGCCAAAGACCAAGTAGTCGCCATCGCGGTAGGTACTCTGCGCATAGGTGCGGCGTGCCTTTTTGGTCAGCAGATGCAGGCGTTCGTCGGCAGGGGAGAGGTCATTGCGCGCAAGGAAGTCCTCCCAGCCGGCATAGGTCGTCACGTCCAAGTTTTGCCAGTAGCCCAGGCCGGCGCGACGTACCGTCTTGTCGTCGAGCGAAAACCCCAGCGGCTCCACCAGATGCAGGCGGGTGCCGGTAACCACGCAGGTGCGGCCGATATTGCCCGTATTGGCCGGAATCTCGGGCGCATACAGCACAATGTTGAACATGAATCTCCTTGGCTCAGAACGAAAAACCACCACGAAGGGCACCTTCGTGGTGGTTTGGCAGTTACATAGGCGGAAAAATGCCCGCTTGGATAAACCTAGGCGCGGTGCCAGTCGGTCAGGCAGGCATCGAGGGAGGCGATGAGCGCGTCCTTGTCCATGTGACGGCCGATGATGCACAGGCTCGTCATGCGGTCGCCCGTCTCGTCGTCCCAAATTTGCATGATCTCGGGGTTCTCGTCGATGATCTTCTGCTTCTCGCCCTCGGGCGCGGAGTCAACGAACAGGCCGTTCTCCATCAGGCGCATCTGGTGGCCGGCCTGCTCAAACATGTAGCACATGTCCGGATCGCCGGTCTGCCACAGCGGACCCTTGACGCGGATGACCTCGTCGGGCCACTCCTGCTCAACAAAATCAGTGAACTTCTGCAGGTCAAACGGCTTGCGGCGCGAGTACACAAAGGTCTCGATGTCGTACTCGAGCACTTCGGGGTCGTCGTGCTCCTCGGGATGCTCCATGGCCTCGATCCAGGCGGCGGAGTTGTAGGCGCGCATAAAGTCGAAGCGGTCGGTATCGAGCAGCTCCTCCATGGGGACCTCGCCGTTTTGGGCCTCGACGATCACGGCGTCCTTCTGCAGGCTGCGCACGATGGCCTTGAGCTCGGCGATCTGCTCGGGCGTCACGGTATCGGTCTTGTTAAGGATCAGCGTGGAGCAGAACTCGATTTGCTGGATGAGCAGGCTTTCGATGTCGTCCTCGTCGATATCCTCAGCCAGCAGGTCGCGACCGCCGTTGAACTCGTCGTACATGCGGGCGCAGTCGACCACGGCCACGATGTTGTCGAGCGCGAGCTTGGGCTCGGCCGCCCA
>ENA-OQAS01000393-OQAS01000393.1-human-gut-metagenome-genome-assembly--contig:-NODE-393-length-23110-cov-2.253231_pt1 | contig 23110 bp, 27 predicted proteins | sample MGYA00242733_ERZ504523 | MGnify/ENA primary metagenome ERZ504523 (study PRJEB26092, sample SAMD00036239) | human gut metagenome | host: Homo sapiens | study: EMG produced TPA metagenomics assembly of...
TTATAGGTGCTACATTTGTCTTTGATCACAGCGTTGCTCAAGTTCTTTAACAGCGCCTGTAATTGCATTCTCATTGACCCCTTCTTTGACCTTGTTGAGATTTAGATTGATCTCTTCTTTTTTCATCGTCGGATTGAGAGAAGTAATATTGCTTTGTTCTCACTTGCTTCTCCAAAGACATCTTTTTTTCTCGCTGATAAATCTTAAGATCGCAAGGACATTTTCAGTCGGTGCCATATATAATGCATATCCTGTCTGTAAGACTTTTTCACGGTTTCTAAGGCTAGTCAGTCTCAAAACTTCCTGATAGGTTTCTTTGTCATTTTCAAAAAATGCTCCTCGGTTAAATGGGTCCATCAGTCCATGCATTCCATATTCGTCTCCATAATAAATGCATGCATTCCTGGGACAAAGAACTGAACTGCCATTGCAAGTCTTGTGAGTGCTTTTCCTTTCTGATCCATCTTTGATGTTATAACATATTCTGCCTGCTGCTCTCTCGATGGCAGATTCTCATTCATTCCAGTTGCAAGTGTTGTCCGAATTCTTGGAATATCATGAGAAGATAACAGGTTCATCAGTGCATAATACAATGGTTTTGGATAATTACACTGTTGGGATATCAAAAATGTCTTCATATCTTTGGCACTTTGATTGCCGAGTAAATAATCTGTAACGTTGACTTTCAGCGGATAGTTCATTGCGCTGTCTAAGCCTTTACCCAAAGCATATTTACGTTTCGTTCCGTAACTTTCTTTGGTTGTGACATCTTCCCATACCTCACCGATCAGTGCATAATTCTTGAATTTCTTCTTTAATTCGCTTCGCAATTTAAATATAAATTCATCTGGAAGTTCGTCTGCAACATCCAGACGGAATCCTGATGCTCCAAGTTTTAACCAATGCTTGATCACCGAATCTTCTCCTGTGATAATGTAATCAACAAACTTTTCATTTAATTCATTGACTTCCGGCAGTGTTTCAAACCCCCACCAGCTCTTATAAGTTCCATCTTCGTTAAAGTCATACCAATCATAGTACTTTGACTCTTCCCCTTGATATGCCCCTGGTTCTTCGTAATTTCCCTTTTTGTTAAAATAGACACTATCATCCCCAGTGTGGGAATATACCCCATCCAAGATCACATGAATCCTGCGTTCTTTGGCAAGCTGGCATAGCCGCTTAAAATCTTCGTTATTTCCAAGGAATGGATCGACTTTCTTATAATCTGATGTATTATAGCGGTGGTTTGATGCTGCTTCTCCGATCGGATTCAGATAAATACAACTGATCCCCAATCGTTTCAGATCATCAAGTTTGGATATGATTCCCTCAATATCTCCACCAAAATAATCACATGGATCATAAAATTCTTTTCCTGGAAGTGGTCCAAATACTGGCTGTTCTTCCCAGTCATCATGCAGATAGACCGTTCTTCCCATATTTTCATGATATGCTTTCCCGTGTTTCATATTTTCTTTGTTTCCCTGGCAGAAACGATCTGGGAAAATCTGATACATGATTCCTTTTGACATCCACCTTGGGGTATCAAAATTTTCTTCATATACGGTGATCTGAAAACTATCCGGGTTGTCATCAACGATCATTCCTTCTCCTTGTGTCTTCCCATGTCTGGCTCCATAAAAATAACATTTCCCATGTTCCCAGATTCTGAAATAATACCAGACAACACCTGCTTCACTGGTCATCTTTATGTGTTCTTCCATGCAGTCTTTTTTTCGTTTCATCTCATACTCCCGGTGAAAACTTTCAGAATACATGATGATCTCTGCCTTATTGACTTCCTGCCCTACATCATACAGGCGGATCATCATCTCGCTTCCACATGTGACTGCACCTACGGGAGTTCTGTATTTTTCTACTGACGCGTTATGAATCATAATTTAATCTCATCTTTTTTGTAACTCTTATTTTACTGGTTTCAGATTCCAGATTTTTTCATTATATTGTTCAATCGTTCGGTCTGATGAAAAATATCCGGATTTTGCTGTATTAACAATTGCTTTTTTAATCCATTCATCCTTATGATCGACATACAAATGATATACTTTTTCATATGTTTCAATATAAGACGGAAAATCTGCAAGTATGTAGTATGGATCTGCCTCTCCATATTCCCCAAATAAAAGATTCTGGTAAATCTCTGAATATTTTCTGTTTCCGTATCGTAACAGATTTCCTTCGATCAGACAATTACATACATCACGGATTCCTGGATGATTCTCGAAAATAATCCCTGGATTGTATGTATGGTACATTTTTTTATTGTAATTACCCTCAGCGCTGTCCCCGAAGATAAAGATATTCTCCTGACCTACACGCTCTGCGATCTCTATATTGGCTCCATCCATAGTGCCGATCGTCAATGCACCATTCATCATAAATTTCATATTTCCTGTTCCAGATGCTTCCATTCCTGCGGTAGAAATCTGCTCACTGATATCTGCTGCCGGAATCAGTATCTCCGCAACCGATACACAATAATTTTCTACGAAAACCACCTGAATCTTTCCGTCCATATCTGGATCTTTATTCACCATTTCCTGAATGGAATGGATCAGCCTTATGATCTCTTTTGTCCTGGCATATCCCGGTGCTGCTTTCGCCGCAAAAATAAATGTGATCGGTGTTGTAATACATGCTGGATCTTTTTTGATCTTCTGATATATATAAATGATATGCAGACATTTTAACAGCTGTCGTTTATACTCATGCAAACGTTGCAATGAACATCAAAAATAGATTCTGGGTTCACTTCGATCCCTTGCTTTTCTTTGATATACTTTGCAAAACGGATCTTATTATTTCGTTTGACCTTCTCATATTTTTTACAAAATTCTTTGTCATCTTTATATGGAAGGATCTGTTCAAACAGACGGTAATCCTTTAAAATATCCCCTTTCACATACTCTCTTACCAGATGATATAGCCCCTGATTGGCCAGTGCTAACCAGCGTCTGTGTGTGATCCCATTTGTGATCGCAAGATATTTTTGTGGAAAGATCTGATAAGATCCTTTAAAAATCCTCGTTTTTAAAATATCAGCGTGAAGATTTGAAACACCATTGATCCTGCGGCAAAGAGCTACGCATAGGTTTGCCATGCGGATCTCATTGTTTCCGATCACTGCCATCTGTGCGATCTTTTCTTCTTCCTTGCTGTAATATACGGAAAGTTTCTGACAGTATTTCTCATTGATCGCACAAATGATCTGATAGATTCTTGGAAGCAGTAAACGAAACATATTCTCATCCCAACATTCCATTGCTTCTGACATAATTGTATGATTCGTATAATGAAATATCTTCTTGACCATACCGTAGGCCTCATCCCATCCAAAATCTTCTTCATCCATTAGAATCCTCATAAGTTCTGGCATCGCCAATGCCGGATGTGTCTCATTGATCTGAATGACAACATGTTCTGGCAAGGAGTTCAGATCATCAATACTGCTTTATGTCTCTTGATCATCGACTGCATCGTTGCAGATGCCAGAAAATAAAACTGTTTTAAACGCAGCATTTTACCCTGCATATGATCATCTGACGGATATAAGACTTTCGAGATTGCTTCTGCAAATGTCTGGTCTGCCATCGCTTTATCATAGATTCCTTCATTAAACGAATGAAAATCGAACCGCCGCTTGCTTCTGGCACTCCACAGACGAAGAGTTGCTGGCGTCTTAGTCTTGTATCCAATGATCGGTACATCATATGGGACTGCAATGACGGTATTATAATCAATCTTTAATCCATTCTCTGTCCAGTTTTCCTGAATCGTTCCATTAAAATGTACTTCCACACTTAATTCCGGGCGCTCGATCTCCCAAACATTTCCATCTCTTAACCAGTCATCTTCCATCTCAATCTGCGTTCCATCTACAATTTTTCTGACGAAACATTCCATATTCATATCGGATCCCACATCCGAGTACTGGAAGTTCCATCGTAGAAAGTGAATCCAAAAACATGCTGCCAGTCGTCCTAGTCCTCCATTTCCAAGTCCTGCATCATTTTCTTCATCCGTAATCTTATCAAAATCAAGTCCCATCTCCCAGAATGCTTCCCGATATGCCTCATATAATCCTTGACTGATCAGATTATTAGAAAATGCCCTTCCCATCAAAAATTCGGCTGACATATAGTAAAGTTTCTTAACTCCCTGCTCTTGTACCCTTTTTCTGCTGTCTGCCCAGGATATCATGATATCATCCCTGATACACTCCGCTGCTGCCTTATAGATCTCATCATTTGTTGCCTCACTGATCGTTCTTCCAAGTGCATGAATTAATTTATTCTCGATCCGTTGTCCGATCTTATTGCTGTCCATATAGTCCATTGTGATCTAAGCCTCCTTTCTAGTCTTTATCTTTGACCTGTAAATTTATCTCATTTTTTGTCTTTATGAAGAATGGGCATCTTAAAATAAGATGCCCATTCTTCTTTTGAATTTATAATACACTATTATACATATCAAGATAAATCTTTGCAGATTTTGCAAAACTGTTATCGGATTCCATCGCTCTTTGGATCAATCCATGTTTTCTCTTTGGACTCTGCAATGTCTGTAATGCATAACGGATTGCTCCCAGCATCTCATGTGCATTGTAGTTTGCAAATGAGAATCCATTTCCTGTGTCCTCGTATTCATTGTAACTTTGTACTGTATCACGAAGTCCACCTGTCTCACGTACGATTGGAAGTGTTCCATAACGAAGTGCGATCATCTGAGAGATTCCACATGGTTCAAATTTGGATGGCATTAAGAAGAGATCACTTCCTGCATAAATCTGGTGTGCAACTGCATTATCATATGCGATATATGAGCATACTCTTCCTTTGTATTTTTCTTCCATGTAACGGAAAAATTCCTCATATTCATAATCACCCGTTCCGAGAATGACAAATGCGACATTCTCTGTACACATGATCTCATCCAACATGTATTTCACAAGATCCAGACCTTTCTGCTCTGTTAATCTTGTAACCATACCGATGATCGGAACTCCTGGTGTGATCGATAATCCAAGAGCCTTGATCAGTTCCTGTTTATCTTTCTTCTTTCCAGAAAGATCATCTTTGTTAAAATGATATGGAATCAATGGATCTGTCTCTGGATTAAATTCTTCCTGATTCATTCCATTTAAGATTCCCCATGTATCTCCTGCTCTCGCATTTAAGATACCTTCCTGACGGTATGCAAATGCTGGATCACGAATCTCCTGTGCATAAGTTGGACTTACTGTGCTTAAACGATCTGCAAACACAAGTGCTGCTTTCATGAAACTTGCACATTCATAGTTATGCATAAATTCTGGTGTGTCATACTTTGGATCGATTCCTAACCAATGTTCAAACTGATCGAAACCAAATTCTCCTTGATACATCATATTATGGATCGTAAAGATCGTCTTTGCATGTCCAATATCCCAATGTCCGTACTGTGTGCGGAGTAAGATAGGGATCAGACCTGTCTGCCAGTCATTGCAATGGATGACGTCTGGAATAAATCCAATACGGCTTGCTGCTTCGATCACGGCACGGCAGAAGAAAGCATACTGCTCTCCTTCTGCAAGTCCACCACGATATACCGCATCACCAAAAAATCCTTCATTATCGATCAGATAATATGTAACTTCATTATAAACCAGTTCTTCTACACCTACATATGTTTCCCCACCACTAAAATTGATGTTGAAATCTGCCAGATGTCTTGTCTGTGCGCCATATTTCCCTTTCATCTGACTATGAAACGGCATGATCACACGGGCATCCGCACCGATCTGATTCAATTCCTTTGGAAGGGTTCCCATAACATCTGCTAGCCCTCCAAGCTTCACAAATGGTGCACACTCTGCCCCTGCAAGCAGCACTTTCAGTGAATTGTTATTACTCATTAACACTTGCTCCTTTCGGAATAAATACTGGATGGTTTGATGATCCTGATAAGTGTGCATTTGAATAAACTTTTACGTGTCGGTCTAAAATTGTATGGTTGATCTCTGCCTGTGGTGCGATAAATCCTTCTGCCATAACAACAGAATTCTTGATCACAGCTCCCTCTGCAATCTGTGATCCACGGAAGATGACAGAGTTTTCAACTTCACCATCAATCTCACATCCACTACTGATCAGGCTGTTGCTGACTTTCGCATTTGGTCCGTATTTTGCTGGTGCTCCATCGGCAGATTTTGTGTAAATTCTTCTATTACCCAAGAATAATTCTTTGTAAACATCTGGTTTTAACATATCCATATTTACATTGTAATATGCTTCTAAAGATGTAATACATCCTACATATCCTTTATATTCATATCCCTGAATTACAAGACGATCGAAGTTTGGAACGATAACATCAAAGAAAAAGTGTTTCTTATTATGTGCGATCGCTGTCTCAATAAAATCGATCAATAATGTTGTCTTCATGATATAAGCATCCATGCTCTTCTTATTTGAACGATGTTTTCCTTCAGAATAGCACATATCAAGAACTTTATCGTCTTCATCTGTTTTTAAATAAACTCCATCATAATCGCAGTTCGTTGAATCATCACTATTATCAAAATACATCAGTGTGATATCTGCTCCAGATTTGATATGTTTATCTAACATATCCTGAAAATCTGCATTACAGATCACATAAGAACGTCCTAATAATACATATTTTTCTTTTGCTTTCTTTAAAAATCCAAGTGTTCCACGAAGTCCATCCATAACACTTGCGTATTCTCCGGATGGAGATGCATCATTAATATATGGTGGGAAGATATATAATCCTCCACGTTTTTTGTTTAATCCCCAGTATTTTCCTGAATTCACATGGCTCAACAGTGAATCGTAATTTCTTCTTGTTAATAATCCTACATTCTTAATCCCTGCATTTACCATGTTACTTAACATAAAGTCAACTGTACGATAACGTCCACCAACCGGAAGTGCTGATAAACTTCTGGAGCGTACAAGGTCTTTTAATTTTCTATTTTCTTCTCCTGCATTGATAATACCTAACATCTGTTTATCCATATCTTCAATCCTCCTAGTGTAAGATGGTATCTGGGTAGATCATTGCTCCGTCTTCAACAGTCGCATTCTCTAATGCAACACAATGATATCCGATTACAGTTACATTATTTCCTTCTCCAACCTTGCATCCCTGCTCGATGACTACTTCTTCATCGATCAGTGCTTTGTCGATCTGACAGTCTGTTCTTACAACAGTATCTTTCATGATCACACTGTTCTTAACTACACTGCCTTTTCTGATCTTAACACCAGAATGGATGACACAGTTCTCTACTTCACCTTCAATAACACATCCATCGGCAAGAATAGAATTCTTAACAGATGCACCTGGTGCTATATAATGAGGAGGTAATGAGAAGTTTCTTGTGTAGATTCTCATCTTATCATCATTTAAGTCAATCTGAGGATTTTCATCCAGAAGTTCCATATTAGCTTCCCATAAACTGTCGATCGTTCCTACATCTCTCCAGTATCCATCAAATGAGTAAGCATACATCTTTCTTCCATCTTCTAACATTCTTGGAATAATGTTCTTACCAAAATCGTGTTCTGACTCTGGATCATTTCCATCATCGATCAGATACTGACGGATCAGTTTCCATTTAAAGATATAGATACCCATAGAGCTTTTGTACTCTTTGGTTCTGCTGGTTTTTCTTCGAATTCATAAATACGTTCATCTTCATCTGTATTCATGATTCAAAACGTTTGCTTCTTCATAAGTTACATTCAGAACTGAGATCGTACAATCTGCACCTTTCTCTTTATGATACTGAAGCATCTTGTCATAATCCATGGTACAGATCTGGTCACCAGATAATACAATGATATGATCTGGATCAAAATTATCAATGAAATTGATGTTCTGATAAATCGCATCTGCCGTTCCACGGTACCAGTTACCTGTTTCTCCCTTCATATATGGAGGTAAAACATAAGCACCTCCGTTTAAGCTGTCAAGATCCCAGAATCCTCCAGTACCAATATATGCATTTAACTCCAGTGGTTCATACTGTGTTAAAACTCCGACTGTGTCAATTCCTGAGTTTGTACAGTTTGACAGTGGGAAGTCAATGATCTTATATTTTCCACCATAGGATACGGCTGGTTTTGCTTTCTTCTGAGTTAATGCGAACAATCTGCTTCCTTGTCCCCCTGCAAGCAGCATCGCAACGATTTCTTTTTTGTTAATCATAGCTCTTTGTCCTCCTTTATTTTACACCTTGATCATTATTCTTTTTTGTTCTTCTTGTCTTGCTTGTTCTTTTTTTTGGCTGTTCCTCTTCTTTCTCTGTTGTTTGCTTTGTTACCTTTATATCTTCTTTTTTGGGAGTGTCTTTCTTAGTCTCCGGCGCCTCTTCTTTTGTTACTTCTTTGTAACTTCCGGCTTTTTCTCTACTGTTTTCTTCACAGCTTCTGTTTTCTTCTCCTGTGCTGCCTTCTTTGCTGGCTCTGCTTTCTTTGCAGTGGCTTTCTTTGCCGGCTCTGCTTTCTTTGCCGGCTCTGCTTTCTTTGCTACACTCTTTCGTGATTTCGTCTCCACTTCCTCGATCTTATAGTAAACAACACTTAATGGTTTTAAGGAAATTTCTGCTGCCTGTTGGTAAACAGCTTTCTTTCCTTCAGATGGTACTTTCACCCTCTTCGTTGAAACTTTAGATTCGGAAACATCTCCATCTCCACCAAAATCAAGCTCACTGCTGTCTAAGATCTTCGTAAGTTTTGATTTCTTTGGTAATGGTACCTTGTATTTATCCCATTCCATCGGTGTAAAATTGCAGACACAAAGAATCTGTTGTTGTTTTCTTCCTCTGCCCTTCTTATTCTTTCGTATAAATGCTACAACACTGTGGTCTGCATCACGTTGCAAGCACCATTCAAATCCTGCTGGATCCTGATCTAATTCATATAATGCCGGTTCAGATTTGTAAATCTCATTTAGTTTAGCTACATATTTATGGAAAGAATCATGCATCTCATACTGATCGATCAAGAACCAGTCAAGCTGTTCTTTGTCTCTCCATTCTACAAATTGGGCGAATTCTCCACCCATAAATAATAATTTCTTTCCTGGATGTGCCATGGTAAATCCATATAATGTTCGCAGTGAAGCAAACTTCTCATCATATGCACCATACATCTTATTGATCATAGAACCTTTGCCATGAACAACCTCATCATGTGAATATGGAAGAATGTAATTCTCACTGTAAGCATAATCCATAGAGAAAATGATCGCTCCATGATTATCCTTACGATACAATGGATCAAGTTCCATATAGTAAAGAGTATCATGCATATATCCCATATTCCACTTGTAAACAAATCCTAGTCCTTCCGGATCATCAACATCACTTGTTACCTTTGGATATGCTGTTGATTCTTCTGCGATCGTCAAGAATCCCTCATGTGTTGTACGAAGTGCTTCGTTTAGATTGCGAAGGAAGTCAACTGCTTCATAGTTGATATTGGTTCCATCTTCATTCGGCACATATTCTCCTTCCTGTTTCCCAAAGTCAAGATATAGCATTGCAGATACAGCATCAATACGAATTCCATCGATATGATAAACATCTGCAAAGAACATCGCACTTGAGATCAAGAAGCTCTGTACTTCTGGTTTCCCATAGTTAAATAATAAGTTCCCCAGTCAGGCTGGCTTCCCTTCCTTGGATCCTCATGATCATAAATATGTGTTCCATCAAACATTGCCAGTCCATGCTCATCTCTTGGAAAATGTGCTGGGACCCAGTCAAGGATGACACTGATCCCTGCTTTATGTAACTCATTGATCATATAATTGAAATCTTCTGGTGTTCCATATCTTGATGTTACACCGTAATATCCTGTTACCTGATATCCCCAAGAAAGATCATATGGATATTCTGTGATCGGCATCAGTTCAACATGTGTATATCCCATCTCTCCAAGATAAGGAATCAGCATGTCCGCAATCTCACGATAATTATAAAATTCTCTCTCTTCTTCCTGCGGCATTCTCCATGTTCCAAGATGCAGCTCATAGATAGACATTGGCTGATCTAATGCCTGGCGTTTCTTTCTCTGATTGATAAAACGTTTATCAGACCATTTAAAATCATCGAAATCCCAGACTTTCGAAGCTGTATCTGGTCTGCATTCTGCATAAAATGCAAAAGGATCACTCTTATATCTGCAGATTCCATCATAGCCTTCTACATGATATTTATATAGATCACCTTTCTTCAGTCCTTCAATCTCGATCGTATAGATCCCGTCTTTGTCACCTTTCATCGGATGCGCAAGAGGATTCCAGAAATTGAAATCACCTACGACACTGACTGACTTTGCATTTGGAGCCCAAACAGTAAATCTGTGAGTCTTTGTCTTCTTCTGATAATGGCATCCAAATGTCAGGTATGCCTGCCTTGCCTTTCCCGTCTGAAACAAATACAAATCCTCACGATTGATAGTTTCATTCATAGTATAACTCCTCCTTAAAACTTCAAAACAAAGAATTCTTGTGATTGAATCCCACACTTACAGAAAATCTTATCTTATAAGACTTCTTTGTGAAACTAAAAAGTCTAATAAAATAAAAAGCGTAAACAACCACGAACAATCTTCTTGCAAATGGCTTATTTACGCTTTTATAGTCATATCTTTAATTTCTATAGGTATAATAAAAATGTGACACGTTGTCATCTTACAAGATATTTTCATATTCAAAGAACAATGTACTGTAAATATCTTTCGTTTCTAGTCCACTTTCTGGTTGTTTATCTGCTGTTCAAAAAGTGTTTGTTTCACTAACTTTATTATACCAAATCTTTTCATATATTTCAACAAATTGTACAATATTTAATGCACTATTTATATCCATATTGTGAAATTCATCCAAGCAATTTAATATACAGATGTAGAATTTCTCATTTTAGGATCATATCCTGCTTTTTTCAAGGATTTAATGATCTTATTTTTATGTTCTGTACCGAATGCTTCCATTGTGATCGTAAGTTCTACCGCACTATTTCTGTTGATACTTACGAACTGGTTATGCTCTAGTTTGATAATATTTCCCTGTGCATCTGCGATCACATCAGAAACTTTATTTAACTCTCCTGGTTTGTCTGGAAGGAATACAGATACCGTAAAGATTCGATCTCTCATGATCAATCCATGCTGTACTAAAGATGCGATCGTAATGACATCCATATTTCCACCACTGATGATAGAAACTACTTTCTTATTCTTAACATCCAGATGTTTTAATGCTGCAATTGTTAGTAATCCAGAGTTTTCTGCTAACATCTTGTGATTTTCTAACAAGTCTAAGAAACATGGGATCAGTTCTTCATCTTCTACTGTGATGATATCATCAAGGTTTTCCTGAATATATGGAAAAATGATCTTTCCTGGTGTCTGTACTGCTGTACCATCTGCGATCGTGCTGACATGATCACATGACACTACTTTTCCTGCTTCTAATGAAGCTTTCATACATGCTGCTCCTGCTGGTTCTACACCGATCACTTTAATCTTTGGATTTAACAGTTTGGCAAGTGTTGAAACACCTGTTGCAAGTCCGCCTCCACCGATTGGTACAAGGATGTAATCTACGGTTGGAAGTTCTTTAAAGATATCCATTGCGATCGTTCCTGCCCTGTTGCAACCGTTGGGTCATCAAATGGATGAACAAATGTATATCCATGTTCTGCTGCAAGGTCTAATGCGTGTGCACATGCTTCATCATAAACATCTCCATGAAGGATCACTTCTGCTCCAAGATCTTTTGTTCTGTTAACCTTTAACAGTGGAGTGGTTGTTGGCATAACGATCGTTGCTTTGACTCCCTGTCTTGCTGCTGCCAATGCAACACCCTGTGCATGGTTTCCAGCAGATGCTGTGATCAATCCTTTTGCTTTTTCTTCTTCAGATAATGTACTGATCTTGTAATATGCACCACGGATCTTGTAAGCTCCAGTCAACTGCATGTTCTCAGGTTTTAGATAAACATCGTTTCCTGTCTGATCTGAAAAATAATCACTTTTGATCAGCTTGGTAGGAAGGACAACCTCCTGCACTTTATTATATGCAGCTTCAAAATCTTTTAGTTCTAACATTTTAATTTTCTTCTCCTTTTTCGAATAATGCATTGACAAACATATCTGGATCAAATCTCTGAAGATCATCAACCTGTTCCCCAATACCAATGTATTTTACTGGAATTCCAAGTTCTGACTGGATTGCGATCGCGATTCCGCCTTTTGCTGTTCCATCTAATTTCGTCAAAATAATTCCTGAAATGTCTGTTGCTTCTTTAAACTGTTTTGCCTGTGCCATGGCATTTTGTCCAGTTGTTCCATCTAAGACGATCAGTGTCTCTAAATAGCTTCACTGTATTCTTTTTGGATGATACGATTGATCTTGCTTAACTCATTCATCAGATTCTTCTTATTATGAAGTCGTCCTGCTGTATCACATAACAACACATCGACATCTCTTGCTTTTGCTGCTGCTACCGCATCATATACAACAGCCGCAGGATCTGCACCCTCTGCTTGACTGATGATATCAACCCCAGCACGATTTGACCATTCTTTGAGCTGTTCGATCGCTCCAGCACGGAATGTATCCGCAGCTGCCAGTAATACTTTTTTCCTTGTCCTTTTAATGATGCCGCAAGTTTTCCAACAGATGTTGTTTTCCCTACACCATTTACTCCAATGACAAGAACGACACTCTTTTTATCAATAAAATCATAAGCACTATCATCCAGTCTCATCTGATCCTTAATAGAATCGATCAAAAGCTGTCGGCATTCTTCCGGCTCTTTGATCTTATTTTCTTTTACTTTTTTCTTCAGATCTTCAATGATATTCATTGTTGTATCAATTCCCATATCACTCATGATCAAAATCTCTTCCAGCTCTTCATAAAAATCCTCATCTATTCCAGAAAATCCGCTGAAAATAGAGTCAAACTTGAGGCAATATTATCTCTTGTTTTACTTAATCCCTGTGCAAGTCTTTTAAAAAATCCTTTTTTCTCTGACATAGCCATTCTCCTTTTATTCATCTAAATCATTCTCGATCAAATTTACAGAAACCTGAGTTGAAATACCTTTTTCCTGCATCGTGATCCCATATAAAACATCTGCTGCCATCATCGTTCCTCTTCGATGTGTGATCACGATAAAACTGTGTATCCTTTGTAAGTTTATGCAGATACTTTGCAAATCTTGTGACATTTGAATCATCCAATGCCGCTTCAATCTCATCCAGGAGACAAAACGGAGATGGTTTTAAATTCTGGATCGCAAATAATAATGAAATCGCTGTTAAAGCTTTCTCTCCACCTGATAACTGCATCATATTCTGAAGTTTCTTTCCTGGAGCTGTGCAATGATCCTGATTCCAGATTCTAATACATCATCATCTGTAAGTTCCAATCTTGCTTCTCCACCACCAAATAATTCCACGAATACTTCCTGAAATACTCGTTTGATGTCTTTAAACTTTGCATTAAACTGACGGCGCATCGCATCTTCCAGTTCTTCCATCAAACCTGTCAGATGTGCTTCTGCTGTCACGATATCTTCATGCTGTTTCTGCATAAATTCGTAACGTTCGGAAACTTCTTTATAATCTTCGACTGCATTGATATTAACTGGTCCAAGGTTCTTGATCTTATTTTTTAACTCAGAGATTGTTTCCTTAACCTTTGTAAGGCTCTGCGTCTCATCCAGATCGATCCTCTGTTTTGCCTGATGATATGTGATCTCGTAATTCTCCCACATATAATCCAAAAGCTCTTTTTTCTTTCCTTTTCGATTCTCTCTCTGACTCTCCAGACGATACATTTCTTTGTCATATCCACTGATACGTTCAAGCATCTCTTCGCGTTCTTTAAGGATATCCTTATAAAGGACTTCTTTCTCCTTCACTTCTTCCTGCATCTTCTGATGCCTGTTCTGATCTTCTATGATCTTTTCGTTCCATTGCTTCGCATGATTCTTTTAAATGTTCGATCTGCTGTTTTAATGCTTTTACATTCTCATTGATACTTCCAGTATCTTTCTGATTTTCTTGAACCTCTTCTGATAGATGTTCGATCTCAGATCTTACTCGCTCCTGATTATTCTCCTGAAATTCTAACTTCTGTGATTCTTTGCTTAACTGCATATGAACCTTGGAAACTTCCATTGCATGCTGTTCGGCATGTTTTCTAAGATGTTCAAGAATCTCACTAATCTCCTTGATCCTTTCTTCATCCTGCTCATTTGCACTTTCAAGATCTACCTGTTCATCTTGCAGTCTGTCAGCATCATCTTCCGCATTCCTTAATTCTTCTTCCAGTTGTTGTCTCTGTATACTTAACTGTTTGTGCCTATTATCAAGCTCTTCTTTTCTTCGCTTGATCGCAGATTGTGACATCTGCTGTGTATTTAATTCCAAAGAGATTTCTTGCATCTCTTTCTCTAAGTCTATCATATTTTGCTGATATTCTTTGAGTTTTTTTCATTTTCATGATATTTTTCTTCATCTTCTGTGATTGCTTTCGTCCATCGATCCAGCTTCTTCTTTAATTCTTCAACTTCTCTGGATCTTCCAAGCAGATTGCTCTTATTCTTAAAAGCACCTCCAGACATTGCACCGCCTCGGTTTAAGGAATCTCCATCAAGCGTTACGATCCTTACACTGTGGTGATATTTATTTGCAATTTTAATTCCTGCATCCATATCTTTTACAACAAGAATCTGTCCAAGCAGTGATGCAAATAATCCTTATATACTTCATCATAGATCACAAGTTGGTTGGCTGCCCCGATCACCCCTGGTTCTAAAAGAATTTCTTTCCTTGCAAATTCTTTTCCCTTCACTGCATCCAGCGGCAAAAACGTAACTCTTCCATAACGATTTTTCTTCAGATATTCGATCATCTTCTTCGCTGTTTTCTGCGTATCCGTTACAATGTTCTGAATACTTCCACCCAGAGCTGTCTCGATCGCTGTTTCGTATTTTTCTTCCACTTTAATGATATCCGCAACAGCTCCAATGATCCCAGATGTCACGGCCTGTTGTTCCATCACTTTCTTGATCCCGAATCCATATCCATCATAACGTTCTGCCATATTCCGCATTGTTTCATAGTTGGAACGCACTCTATGATATTTCTCTCTTTTCTGATCCATCTGTTCCTGAATCTGACGGCGTTCCGCTATCAATGTTTCTTCGATTCTCTTGGCATTATGACATTCGATCTCAGATCGTTTTTCTTCTCATTGATCTCTTCGATCTTCTGACTAGAAGAATCTTTTTCTTTTTCCTGATCATTGATCTGCCGTTTTATTTCTTCTATCTGATGATCCAGTCCTATGATCCGAACATTTAGCTGTTCTTTCACTGTCTGGGAACGCTCAATCGCTCCAGCCACCCGCATACGGCCTTCTCTGACAGCATTCACTCGGATTTCAATCTCTTCTTGTTCTCTCTCCAGATCCTGAATCTGCTTCTGATACAATGCAACTTCGCTTTCTTTTTGTATCTTTTGTTCCATGACAGATTCATATTCCTTACGAATTTCTTCTGTCTCTGCCTCAAATCTCTTTAACTGTGCTTTCTTTTCATTCAGATCTTTATACAGCTTATCCTTAGACTCCAGATACATACTCTCACGCATATGTTCTGTATTGATCTGTTCATTTAAAACCTGAATCTTTCCTTCTTTTTTCTGCTTTGTAAGCTTCATTTCAGAAATATGAGCAGTGATCGTTTCGATTTCCTGTTTTAAATGATCCAAAAACTCTTCTTGTTTTCCGTATTTCTCTTTTGCTTTGGCAAGTGTCTGATTTGCCTCATTGATCTCCCGCTGAGCGATTTCTATCTTTTCATCCAGCTCTTTTAATTCCTTCTCAAGATTCTGATTCTCAAGCAGGAACAACTTCACATCTTCATCTTTCAACTGATCTCTTAACAACAGATATTCTCTCGCATGTTCTGACTGTTTCTTAAGCGGTCCAACCTGACGTTCCAATTCCGTTAAGATATCTGTGACTCGTACCAGATTCTCACGTTCGATTTCCAAAGATTTTTGTGTTTCCAGCTTGTTTTTCTTGTATTTAACAATTCCTGCTGCTTCATCAATAATTCTCTTCTCTCTTCTCGGTTTTCCACTTAAGATCTGTTCGATCTGTCCCTGTCCGATGATCGAATATCCCTCTTTTCCGATTCCTGTATCAAAAAAAGTTCTACGATATCCTTTCTTCGGCAGGCACTTCCGTTGATCAAATATTCACTTCCCCAGAACGATAGACTCTTCTGGCAACTGTTACTTCTTCAAACTGGATTGGCAGACTATGGTCACTGTTATCTAATGTGATCGCAACATAAGCAGATCCCATCGGCTTTCGAAGCTCTGTCCCCGAAAAAATAACATCTTCCATTCTAGAACCACGAAGCTGTTTTGCTCTTTGTTCTCCAAGCACCCATCGAACAGCATCTGCAACGTTACTCTTTCCACTTCCATTTGGACCTACGATTCCTGTGATCCCATGTTCAAATTTAAAGATCATTTATGGGCAAAAGATTTAAAGCCATTGACCTCAATACTTTTTAAATACATGTCCACCTCTGTTTCGTGTTATTTTTTGTGGCGTTTGATCGCCTCAAATGCAGCATGCTGTTCTGCTGACTTTTTACTATGTCCTGATCCTGTTCCGATCACATTCTCTCCAAGACGTGCTTCTACCGTAAAGATTTTGGCGTGATCTGGACCTTCTTCTCCAACAAGCACATATTTTAATCGTCCTTTTCCTTCTCCCTGAACAATCTCCTGAAGATTCGTCTTTGCATCGAAAAACAGAACTTTATTTTCTACATCTTTAAATAAATATGTCTCAATGAATTTTGTTGCTGTTTCGATTCCCTGATCTAAATAAATCGCACCGATCACAGCTTCAAATGCATCAGAAAGAATGGAATCTCTTGATCTTCCACCTGTCATATCTTCTCCTTTGCTTAAGAGAACATATTTCCCAAGGTTGATATCTCTTGCACATCCTGCAAGTGTCGGCTCACATACAAGACTCGCCCTGATCTTGCTTAACTTTCCCTCTGATTCTTTCTGGTATGTGCGATACAGATAATTACTTGTTACCAGCTCAAGAACTGCATCTCCCAAAAATTCGAGACGTTCATTATTCTTATCTTTGCTCATTCTTCGTTCATTTGCATAGGAACTATGAATGAAGGCATTCCAAAGTCGGGATGGCTCATGAAATTTAATTCCTATCTGCTCTTGAAATTCTTCCACACTTTTTGCATCCATTTTCTTCTTATCCTTTCACAATCTGGTCTTTGATCTTCTGCGTAATATCTTCTTCGGCAAATGCGATACACTGAATGATCGCATTTTTCATTTCTTTTGCACTTGAAGATCCATGTGCTTTCACAACCAATCCATTTAATCCAAGTAATGCGCTCCACCATATTCAGAAGCATCAAATTTCTTTAACGTCTTCTTTAATGCTGGTTTCGCTAATAGTGCACCGATCTTACTCTTTAATGTTGACATCATTCCTTCTTTGATCTGACTGACTAACACTGCTGCTAATCCTTCTTCCAGTTTCAGAACGATATTTCCTGCAAATGCATCACATACAACAACATCCGCTGCACCGTATGGGATTTCTCTTGCTTCGATACTTCCGATATAATTGATATTTTCACATTCCTTTAATAATGGACCTGTTTCTTTTACCAGCTGATTTCCTTTGGCTTCTTCCACACCGACATTGACAAGTCCAACTCTTGGGTTCTTGATTCCAAGAACATCTTCCATATAGATAGATCCCATCTGTGCAAACTGAAGCAGATATTCCGCTTTCGCATCCATATTCGCTCCAGCATCAACTAATAACATCGGACCTTTGGCTGTTGGCATCACTGCTCCCAGTGGTGCTCTCTTGATCCCTTTAATCCTTCCAACAACAAACTGTCCTCCAACAAGGATCGCTCCTGAACTTCCAGCTGATACAAATGCATCTGCAGTCTTATCCTTTACCATTTTCAGGGCGACCACCATGGAAGAATCTTTCTTCTTACGAATCGCTTCTACTGGTGATTCGTCACAAGAAATTTCTTCTTCTGCATTCACAACTTCAATTTGTTCATTTTTATACTGATATTTGCTTAATTCTTCATGAATCCTTGGTGCTTTTCCTACAAGAAATACTTTCAGATTGTTTTTTTCATTCACAGCATCAACGGCACCTTTTACAACTTCTCCTGGTGCATGATCTCCACCCATGGCATCAACTGCCACTTTCACTAATTTCTCCATATGACCTGTTACTCCTTTTCTTAAAAATAGGAAATGCCACACGCCTAAACCTTCTTAAAAAGCCTAAACGTATGGCATTTCTCTTCATTTACCATTATTCAGCGTGTGCTGAAACAATTTCCTTTTTATTGTAAGATCCGCAGGCTTTACATACTCTGTGAGGCATCATAAGAGCACCACATTTGCTGCATTTTACAAGTGTTGGAGCAGTCATCTTCCAGTTTGCTCTACGTCTGTTTCTTCTTCCTTTGGATGATTTATTCTTTGGACAAATTGACATTGGTTTTACACCTCCTTAAAATTCTTAAAAATATCCTGAATCGCTGCCATACGAGGGTCTGCCACCGTACGATCGCAGCCACACTCTTTTTCATTCAGATTCGTTCCGCACACCGGACAAAGTCCTTTGCAGTCTTCTTTGCATAACACTCTGGACGGAAGTTTTGGAACAACTTCATCGAAGATCAGTATATCAAGATCAAGATACTTGTCCTCGATATATGAAGAATCTTCTTCATCGAGATCCGAAAAATCTAATTCTTTCATCACCTGCACGGAAACCGGATAACTCACTTCTTCAAGACATCGACTGCATGGAATTCCAAGCGTGACTTCTGTCTCAAATGCAAATGATATCTTATCCTTTCCAATATTTCTAAAAACAATCGAAAAATCATTCTTCTCTCGAATAGGATAAGACACACCTTTAAGCTTAATCTCATTCAGATCGATTGACGCTTCGACGGTTTCTTCATATTTAGGTACTGAAATAATTTTTGATAATTGAATCTTCATACGATCTCCTAAATTTTCATACTGTACTATTATACGAATGTGCTTCTGGTTTGTCAAGTAATTTTCCTTACTTTTAAAAAAACAATCCAGAAGCACATTTTAACAAGCTTTATTTTTTATGAAATGATTATTTGACAAGGGCTACTGTGTCTCTTGCGATCATTAATTCTTCATTTGTTGGTACACAAAGCAGTGTAACTTTAGAATCATCTGTAGAGATGATCGCTGTTTCTCCGTGAACATCGTTCTTCACTTCGTCAAGTTCTGTTCCTAAATATCCAAGATATTCACAGATTGCTTTACGTGTGATATCATCATTCTCACCAAGTCCTGCTGTAAATGCGATCGCATCAACACCATTCATAGCTGCTGTGTAAGCTCCAATGTATTTTGCTACACGGTATGCATATGCATCTAATGCTGCAGCTGCAACTTTGTTACCTTCAGCTCTTGCTGCTTTACATCTCTAAAGTCAGAAGATACTCCTGATAACCCGTAAACTCCTGATTCTTTGTTTAAGATATTTAATACTTCAGATGCTGTTTTGTTTTCTTTATTCGCAATAAATTCGATGATTGCTGGATCAAGATCTCCACGAACGTGTTCCCATGATCAGTCCTTCAAGTGGTGTTAATCCCATAGATGTATCTACTGATTCTCCACCTTTGACTGCTGTAACACTTGCACCGTTTCCTAAATGGCATACGATGATCTTTAAGTCTTTGATATCTTTTCCTAAGACTTTTGCTGTCTCTAAAGATACGAACTGATGAGATGTTCCGTGGAATCCATAACGGCGGATACCATCTTCATCGTAGTATTTTCTAGGAATACCATATAAGAATGCTTTCTCTGGCATTGTCTGATGGAATGCTGTATCAAATACTGCTACCATTGGAAGTCCTGGCATTAATTCCTGACATGCACGAACTCCGATCAGTCCCGCTGGGTTATGAAGTGGTGCGAATACGCTGCATTCTTCAACTTCTTTGATAACTTCATCTGTGATCAGGCATGATTTTGTGAATTTCTCTCCACCGTGAACAATACGATGTCCTACAGCTCCGATCTCATCAAGACTTTCTACAACTCCGTTTTCTTTATCTGTCAGCTGGTCGATAACGATTCCGATCGCTGTCTTATGATCTGGCATAGCTGGTGTAGATTTGATCTTGTCTTTTCCCGCTGGCTGATGTGTTAATGCTCCATCAATTCCGATTCTTTCACATAATCCTTTTGCTAAAACACTTTCTGTCTCTGAATCGATTAACTGATATTTTAATGATGAGCTTCCGCAGTTGATAACTAAAACTTTCATGAACTATGATTCTCCTTATATTTTTCTTATTTATCTGCTTCCAGTGCTGCTGCCTGTACACATGTGATCGCTACTGCACCAACGATATCTGATGCTACACATCCACGTGATAAGTCATTGACCGGTTTTGCGATTCCCTGTGTGATAGGTCCGAATGCCTGTGCTCCACCTAATCTCTGTACTAATTTATATCCAATGTTACCAGCATCTAAGTCTGGGAATACTAATACGTTCGCTTTACCAGCAACTTCACTTCTTGGAGCCTTACTTGCTGCAACTTCTGGTACGATCGCTGCGTCAAGCTGTAATTCTCCACAGATCAGGTACTGAGGGTATTTTTCTTTAGCGATGTTTGTTGCTTCTACAACTTTTGTTACATCGTCATGTTTTGCACTTCCACATGTAGAATGGGATAACATTGCAACTCTAGGTGTTGCTCCGATCAACTGCTCAAATGTCTTAGCTGAGCTTGAAGCGATTGCTGCTAACTGTTCTGGATTTGGATTCTGGTTCAGTCCACAGTCAGCGAATACGAAACATCCGTTTTCACCCATATCTTTAGCCTGTGTATCCATTAACATGAAGGCTGATACGATTTCTGTACCAGGTGCAGTCTTAACAACCTGAAGTGCTGCACGAAGTACGTTTGCAGAAGAGTTGATCGCTCCTGCTACCATTCCGTCTGCATCTCCAACTCTTACCATTGTTGCTCCGAAGAACAGTGGGTTGGATAACAGGATCTCTTTTGCATCTTCTGGAAGCAGTCCTTTGCTCTTTCTTGCTTCACATAAAGATTCGATATATGTATTTAAATGATCACAGTTCTCTGGATCAACAAAAGAAGCTTTGGCTAAATCTAATCCTTCTGCTTCTGCTTTTGCCTTAATCTCGTCTTCTTTTCCAACTAAAATAATATCAGCGATCCCTTCACTGATAACCTCTGCTGCTGCTGTTAATGTTCTCATGTCTGTAGTTTCAGGCAGTACAACAGTTTTCTTATTTGCTTTTGCCTTGTTTTTAATCTCATCAATAACACTCATTTTTCGCGTTGCTCCTTTCAACTTTCCAAAAAGATGAATTTAATCTTGTTAAATTATACAACATCATTTCTTTGTATACAATAATAGTATTTGTATTTTTCGTTGTACATTTCCAGAAAAATCTATATTCTATTCTACATTTTTTTGTTTTCTCTGACAAGATACTTGTTGCTCATTTTTCATTTTTTGTGCAATTTTACTTTTATTCATTTGTGATTTATAATACATTTACAAAATAAACGATTCAAATAAGGAATCTCGAAAGGATATTTTATGAAAACAGCAGCTATCATTTGCGAATACAATCCATTTCACAATGGTCATAAATACCACATCATGCAGACAAGGAATATCACGGGTGCAGACTGCGTCATTGCCATCATGAGTGGAAACTATGTACAGCGCGGAACTCCGGCGGTTATGGACAAAAAAATACGTACCAAGTCTGCCCTTCTTGGAGGTGCCGATCTCGTGATCGAACTCCCCTTATTTGCAGCATGTTCATCTGCCCCTGATTTTGCAATTGGAGCTGTCAGTCTGCTTCACAAACTAGGGTGATCGACTACCTTTCTTTTGGAAGTGAGTGTCAAGATATTAACAAACTTAAGCAGATTGCATCCTTTCTTATCCAATATGAAGAAGAAATCGAGCGTGGTACAAAAGAGCTTATGAGTCTCGGACATTCTTATCCGAAAGCAAAAGAACTTTATCTTAGAGAGCATCTTGATGATACTTCTTTGATTGAAGTATTAAAACAGCCGAATAATATTCTTGGGATTGAATATTTAAAAGCTTTGCTACAGTTAGACAGCCCTATCATTCCCGTCTGTGTTACCCGTGTTTCAAACGATCATCACAGCAAGGAGTTGACACCTTCGATTTCTTCTGCAACATCCATCCGTGAAATCTTAGAACAAAACCAGATAAGCCCTTTATTCTCAAGAGTCCCTGAAGCTTTGCATGATATCTATCAGATGCATTATCAAAAAGATTTTCCTGTCTGCCTGGATGATTTTTCTCTGCTTTTACATGCAGCTATTTATTCTTGCGAAGATCTTACACAGATCAGCGGTATTTCAAGCGATTTTAAGGACCGTATTTTTAAGATGTTAAAATCTGATCTTTCTTTTGAAGAACTGATCAGTGCCTGTAAGACCAAAAATCTCACCTGGAGTAAAATAAGCAGAAATCTTTTTGCATATCATGCTTGATATAACAAAAAGAAAAAGGTTGAAAAAAGTACGAACTTACGATATGTCTCCTTATTTTCAGATTCTAGGTTTCAAACGTTCTGCTTCCTTCCTGATTGGTAATATCAAAAGAAAATCTTCCATCCCTATGGTCCGCCATCTGCGTGTTATGAATGATCCTTTATCCAAAGATCAAGAAGAATTATTATCTACAGAACAACGTGCCAACCAGTTATATCGTACCGTGATCGGACAGAAATTTCATACGATCATAAAAGATGAGCAGATCATCTTCTAGTTTCACCTCCCGCTTCATACACTATAAAAAGAAAGCGGGAGATTTTTCATGAAAACCAGTTTTATCCAGTTTTACTTATTTTAGTTGTTCTTTCCTTGTTATTTT
>ENA-OQAS01000394-OQAS01000394.1-human-gut-metagenome-genome-assembly--contig:-NODE-394-length-23063-cov-2.532002_pt1 | contig 23063 bp, 32 predicted proteins | sample MGYA00242733_ERZ504523 | MGnify/ENA primary metagenome ERZ504523 (study PRJEB26092, sample SAMD00036239) | human gut metagenome | host: Homo sapiens | study: EMG produced TPA metagenomics assembly of...
ATATTATGCCAGTCGATAATATAATATTTCAATATTAGTAATTTTAGGCAGTATGTCTTAAGATTAGTGAGTTATCGTTAATGAATAATTAGTTAATATTAACAATTAACAGGCTGATATTGATGATTAGTGAGTTGTTGTTAATAATTGCTGAGCAGTTATTAATGAGTATTCTTTGGTAATATTATGCTCTATAATATTACATTCCCAATTATTTAAAATGTTACAACTAAATAGTATTGCAGGGACTTATGATTATTGTAGTTATTATAATCGTTTTAGTTATGGCTATAGCTTTAGTTATAGTTGTAGTGATAAGTTTGAGAAAGGAAAAGGGTGAGATGTGTTTAGCAGAGTGATAAGTGCGGCTGTATACGGAATTGATGCGTATATTGTTAATGTAGAAACAGACGTTGGTTTTGGACTTCCGACATTTGATATGAGTGGAGCACTTGGGTCTAAGGTAAGAGAGGCGAAAGACAGGGTCAGGGTGGCGATTAAGAATTCGGGTATTGAACTTACACCGCAGAAGATAGTTATTAATATATCGCCAGCCAATATAAGAAAGGAGGGCACAATATACGACCTTCCAATTGCAATAGGGATACTGGCGGCAAATGGCTGTTTTGATTTAAAGATATTGGAAAATGTATTGATTATAGGCGAGGTAAGTCTTGACGGAAGCATTAATCCGGTTAAAGGAGTGCTTCCTATGGTATGTGCGGCTAAAGAGGCAGGAATTGACAACTGCATAATTCCGAAGGCTAATATAGCAGAGGGCAGAATTATGAATAATATTAATATATATGGAGTTGAAACGCTAAGCCAGACTATAGAGATATTAAAGAATATAGCCGTAATAGATGGAAGTAGAAAGAATATAAAGCAGGCTGATGTGAAATCTGGTGAATGTAATAAGTCAGATGGCAACATTAATAATGATACTTATAATGTATTGGAAGCTCGCGGGTTAAGTTTACATATGGTTCAGAAGTGAAAAAATAATAATCACTCGTGCAGTTATAATATTGATTATAGTGATATATCAGGGCAGGAAGCTGCAAAGCGTGCAACGATGATAGCTGTATCAGGTATGCATAATATAATGTATATAGGTCCACCAGGGAGCGGCAAGACAATGCTTGCCCAGAGAATACCGACAATAATGCCGGATATGGATTATGAGGAGCAGTTAAGGCTTACGAAGATATATAGTGTCGCAGGACTGCTGGATAGTGAGGGTGGAATTATGGTAAAAAGACCATTTAGAAATCCACACCATACAATAACACAGGCGGCGTTGCTTGGAGGAGGAGCTGTGCCAAGACCGGGAGAAATAACGTTATCGGAGGGTGGTGTGTTATTTTGGATGAGATGACGGAATTTAATCAGGTTATTATGGAAGCGTTAAGACAGCCTTTGGAGGATAAGGTTATAACGCTTGTAAGGGTTAATGCAGCGTATACATATCCAGCACATTTTATGCTTGCAGCAGCTATCAATCCGTGTAAATGCGGCTATTATCCTGACAGGAACAGGTGCCATTGTTCGGAATATGACATAAGAAGATATATAGGAAGAATAAGCAATCCTATGTGGGACAGATTTGATATGTGTGTTAAGGTTGATGAGGTATCCTATGAAGTTATGAGGAATAAGGGAAATGTGGATACTATATATAATTCTACCGATATGAAAAATAAAGTTGAAGCCGCAAGACAAATGCAAAAGGACAGATTCAAAAAGCTTGATATTAATTATAATTCGCAGATGGGAGTGAGGGAAATACATAAATACTGTACATTGAATGTGGAGTGCAATGAGCTTATGGAGAGAATGTATAAGCAGCACAATATGAGTGCCAGGGCATATAATAAAGTTCTAAAGACAGCAAGGACAATCGCTGATCTGAAGGGAAGTGTTAATATAGAAAAAGAGCACCTTACGGAAGCATTATTCTATAAGAACTGTGAGGTGAAAAGTTGATAAAATATGATGAATTTCTTGAAGAATATTACTGGTATTGGCTTAATAATATTAGAAACATAGGAAGAAGAAAGATTAGTAAGCTGTTGAAAAGATTCGATTCCCCTAAGGAAATATATAACGCTGGCTCAGAATATTTAAAATGCTGCGGATTGTCTTGCAAAGATGCAGAAAATATAATCAGCTCAGTTAAAGATGAACAGATATATAGGGATTATAATGCCTTAGTGAAAAGCAGTATTAAATTCACACATCCGGGGAAAGCGGACTATCCTGCACAGCTTATGGAAATATATGATTATCCATATGGACTATATTATAATGGAAAGCTTCCTGACAGTGATAAGCCTTCAGTGGCAATTGTAGGTTCGAGGCAGGCAAGTCAATATGGAATGATGGTAGCGGCCAGGCTGGCATATGAGATGTCTTCATATGGAATACAGATTATAAGTGGCATGGCTGTTGGGATAGATACTGCCGCACATAAAGGAACACTTGATAATTCAGGATATACTTGTGCAGTATTAGGAAGTGGAGTTGACATTTGTTATCCAGCTTGTAATATAGGGCTGTTTACTGATATAAAAAGACTGGTGGTGTAATGTCAGAATATCCGGCAGGAGTAAAACCGGTCTGTGGACAGTTTCCGGAAAGAAACAGATTAATAAGCGGTCTGTCTGATGCAGTTGTAGTTGTTGAGGCAAGGGCAAAGAGTGGTTCGTTAATAACTGTAGACCAGGCGTTAGAGCAGAATAAGGATGTATATGTTATACCGGGGAGAGTTGGAGATTCATTAAGTGAGGGCTGTAATGAACTTATAAAATCAGGAGCTTATATAATGACTAAAGCTGAGGATATATTAGAGTGTGACAGGATAAAAAATAAGCTGTCAGGCATTAACGGTATACCGGAATATCTGCAAAAGTTGGAATCTGTATCACAATTTGAACTTGCAACACCTAAAAATATGGTGTATAGTTGTGTGGATTTGTATCCAGTGGGTATTAATGAACTAATTAATAAGACAGGATTATCATTACAGACAGTAAGCGGTGCCTTAGTTGAATTGGAATTAGAGGGTAAAATCAAAGAGACTGCACATAATTGTTATGCAAGAGTGTAGCTTTTGGTTAATACTAAAAGACAGTAGAATATGTTGTTTTGTTAGAGATTAGGCATTGTGGTAGCATATATTAAAGGAGTTAATATTAATGGCAAAGTATCTTGTAATAGTGGAATCACCAGCAAAGGTGAAGACAATTAAAAAGTTTTTGGGTTCTAATTATGAAGTTATGGCATCTCAAGGGCATGTAAGAGATCTTCCGAAAAGCCAGATGGGAATAGATGTGGATAATGATTTTGAGCCTAAATATATTACAATCCGTGGTAAAGGCGAGATACTTGCCGCACTTCGTAAAGGAAGCCAAGAAGGCTGATAAAGTATAACCTTGCAACCGATCCCGATAGAGAGGGAGAAGCTATATCGTGGCATTTGTCTAAGGCGTTAAAGTTGGAAGATAAGGATATATACAGAATAACATTTAACGAAATTACTAAGACAGCAGTTAAAGCAGCTATAAAAGATGCAAGAAAGATAGATATGAATCTTGTTGATGCACAGCAGGCAAGAAGGGCTCTTGACAGAGTTGTTGGTTACAGTATAAGCCCTGTACTCTGGGCTAAGATAAAGAGAGGTCTTAGTGCAGGACGAGTACAGTCTGTGGCATTGAGAATAATATGTGACAGGGAGAATGAAATAGATGCTTTTATTCCAGAAGAATACTGGACAATGGATGCAGTCTTAGACGTAGAGGGAGAGAAAAAGCCAGTAACTGCCAAGTTCTATGGTGATGTCAATGGAAAGATTGATATCAAGAATAAAGAACAGATGGAAGATATCAAGAAAAAGCTTGAAGGCTGTGAGTATAGCGTTGACAGCATAAAGAGAGGGGAGAAGATTAAGAAGTCCCCACTTCCATTTACAACAAGTACATTACAGCAAGAGGCTTCAAAGACACTTAACTTTGCTACAGCCAAGACTATGCGTATTGCACAGCAGTTATATGAAGGCGTTGATATTGCCGGCAAGGGAACTATTGGTGTCATAACATATTTAAGAACTGATTCTACAAGAGTTGCAGAGGAAGCACAGGCTGCTTCAAAGGAATATATTGAAGCTAATTATGGTGCAGAGTATCTTATGAAAGATGACCCAAAGAAAAAAGAAGATAAAAAGATACAGGATGCCCATGAAGCGATAAGACCAACTGATATTACACTTACTCCAGTTGTTATTAAAGAGTCGTTATCAAGGGATCAGTTCAGATATATCAGCTTATATGGAAAAGATTTGTTGCAAGCCAGATGGCACAGGCTGTATATGAGACAACTTCTGTTAAGATAGCTGCTGGTGATTACCGCTTTAATATATCAGCTTCAAAGCTCTCATTTGATGGTTTTATGTCTGTATACAAGAGTGATGATGACAAGGAAGAGGCTAATGCTTTAGTAAAAGGTATTGATGAGAATTCAAAGCTTTCTTTGGAAGAACTTAAGGAAGTACAGCATTTTACACAGCCACCAGCACATTTTACGGAGCTTCATTAGTAAAGGCTCTTGAGGAGCTTGGAATAGGAAGACCAAGTACTTATGCTCCTACAATATCAACTATAATTGCAAGACATTACATCGCTAAGGAACAGAAAAATCTTTATGTAACAGAGCTTGGAAAGGCTGTTAATGACTCAATGATGAAAGCATTTCCGCAGATAGTTGATGTCAACTTTACAGCTAATATGGAGTCGCTTCTTGATGGAGTTGCTGACGGAGATGTTAAGTGGAAAGAGCTTATAAAGAATTTCTATCCAGATTTAAAGGAGTCTGTTGATAAGGCAGAAAAGGATCTTGAAAATGTAAAGATAGAAGATGAAGTTACAGATGTAATATGTGACCAATGTGGACGTAATATGGTTATAAAATATGGTCCACATGGCAAGTTCTTAGGGTGTCCTGGATTTCCAGAGTGCCACAATACCAAGCCATATCTTGAAAAGATTGGTGTTGCCTGCCAAAGTGTGGTAAGGATATAATTCTTAAGAAGACTAAGAAAGGAAGGATGTTCTATGGTTGTGAGGGATATCCGGAATGTGATTTTATGAGCTGGCAGAGACCATCGGATAAGAAGTGTCCTAAGTGCGGTGGCATAATGCTAATAAAAGGCAACAAGCTTGTATGTGCCAATGAAGAGTGCGGTTATATATTAGATACTGCTAAAAATGATAATTGATATGTAACATATATCAAATTAAAAAGTGATAATGAACAATTTGGGTATGTTTTACAGAGAATTGTCAGATAAAATGTGGTAAATTAGTTGAAAATTCAAAAGTTGTGTGATAGTATTTGATTATACAGATGTTTATCGGTGTAATTTAATATATGGAGGAATAAAAGATGAGTGTACAACTTTTGGATAAGACAAGAAAAATTAACAAGCTTCTGCATAACAATCATTCTGCAAGAGTTGAATTCAATGATATGTGTGCAGTGTTAAGCGGTATACTTGAGTCTAATATTCTTGTTATAAGCAGAAAAGGTAAAGTCCTTGGCACTGGATACTATGAGGGTGTTGAAGTAATCAGTGAGCTTGTATATGATAAGGTAGGCGGCTTTGTTGATGAGATGCTTAACGAAAGATTGTTAAGTGTATTGTCAACCAAGGAGAATGTTAATCTTTCAACATTAGGATTTACAATTGAGAATGTAAAGAAGTTTCAGGCGTTAATTGCTCCTGTGGAGATAGCTGGAGAGAGGCTTGGAACATTATTTATGTATAAGAGTGACAGCTCATATGAAATAGACGATATTATTTTAAGCGAGTATGGCACGACAGTAGTTGGACTTGAGATGATGCGTTCAGTTAATGAAGAGACTGCAGAAGAAAGCAGAAAGAAGAAGATAGTAAGATCAGCTATTGATACACTGTCAACATCTGAACTTGATGCTATTAAGAGTATATTTAAAGAACTTGATGGCAATGAAGGAACGCTTGTCGCAAGTAAGATTGCTGATAATGTCGGCATAACAAGATCAGTAATTGTCAATGCTTTAAGAAAATTTGAGAGTGCGGGTGTTATTGACTGCAAGTCATCAGGAATGAAAGGAACATATATAAAAGTCGTTAATGAATATGTGTTTGAAGAGCTTTCTAAACTTGATGATTAATTATTTATGATATATGCGGATGGGTAATTGCATATATAAAGCAATTATTAATGGATTGTTTGTATGGTTATAGAGGGAGAGAGCTGTTGTCAGCTCTTTCTTTTTTATTTTAGTAATAAAATATTAAGTGTTTTTGTAAAAATACAGCAAAATATTCAAAAAGATTAAAAAAACTTGTTTTTTTGTCGTAAATTATTATAATGGTAGTTAGTGTAATTATGTTTAATGTCCATAATTGGAAAGGGGTATATATGAGCTCGGGAATGTTTGGTTATGTAGATGTATTAAAGACCGCAGCTGATGCAAGCTGGGCGAGAGAGGAAGTATTGACTAATAATATAGCTAATGTTGATACACCTAATTACAAAAGACAGGATGTGGAATTTACTACTTATTTAAAGTCTGCATTGAGCCGTTCAGGAGGAGATTCAACATCTCTTACTAACAGAGTTAACAATATTAATTATAATGATGTTACTATGAGAACTTATACTGATAATTCTACTTTATCATACAGATTAGATGGTAATAATGTGGATTTATCAACAGAGAATGTTGAACTTGCATCAGAACAGCTTAATTATAATGGCTTGATTGACAGTATGAATAATGAATTTACACGTTTTAAAGCGGTACTTAAGTAATAAGACTGGTTAGTTTACTAAAGAAGTTAATATTTATTTAAAGCGGGATTGGAGGATTATTGATATGTCAATGTTTGCGGCATTTAATATAAGTGCATCAGGAATGACAGCACAGCAGTTAAGAACAGATGTTATTTCACAGAATATAGCTAATGCTAATACTACAAGAACAAGTGACGGAACAGCATATGTTAAGAAGTCGGTTGTATTTACAGAAAAGACTGTTACATCAGGTATGGCTGGAAGGTCAGTTTATTCATCATCAGGAACAACATTTGCAGATGCGTTAAGAGCAGCTAATGGTGGAGTAGTGGGCAGCGGTGTTAAAGTTACATCTATATATGATGATACTTCTACAGATATGAATATGGTATATGACCCATCTCATCCGGATGCAGATGAGAATGGATATGTTACATATCCTAATGTTAATGTTGTTCAGGAGATGACAGACCTTATAGATGCATCAAGGTCATATGAAGCTAATATTTCAGCATTTAACTCAAGTAAAGATATGGCATCAAAGGGACTTACTATCGGACAGTCATAATTCAGGGATTGAATTATATCATCAGATAAAAGATTAATTAATATAGATTGGATGGAGGAATTGTGATATGGATTTAACAACAGCAGTTAATTCGCTTGGGAGTGATTATGTTAATAAGGTGTCTGACCTTTTAACTAATAAGACTAATACAGCTTCAGGCACAACAGATGACTCATCATTTGATTCAGTATTTAATGCTGTTTCGGGACTATTGGATAGTACCAATTCATATATTCAGCAGGCGCAGCAGGCGGAAGTTGATTATGCACTTGGTAATATGACTAATACACACGAGTTAGGAGTGTATCAGCAGAAAGCTAATATTGCCCTGCAATATACAGTTGCAATAAGAGATAAAGCACTTGAGGCATATAAAGAAATAATGAATATGCAGATATAATTACTTAGGAGTTAATAATGGCAGATAAATTGAAACAGATCCCTCAGAAGTTATTAGACATCTGGAAGAGTTGGTCAGTAAAACAAAGAGTATTAATAATAGGTTCAATCGTTGCTTTTATAGCGGTTGTGAGCATAGTGGCAATTGTGCTTACAAGACCTAAGTATGAGGTACTTGTAACGTGTGAAGATTATACAGAGATGAATTCGGTAACTACACTGCTTACGGACAATAATCACAAATATAAAATTAATAATATGGTAGTAAGTGTTAATTCCAAAGAGCTTACAGCCTGTAAAATGCTTCTTGCAAGCCAGAATATACAGTCAGATGGCTATACATTTGAAGATGCTATGAAGAGAAGCTTTACAACAACAGATTCGGACAGTACCAAGCAGTATGCCCATATCTTGAGACTAAGCTAGAGGGCGATCTTAAGGATATGGACGGAGTTAAGGATGCTTCCGTTACAATTAATATGCCTGAGAAGACTAATTCATTTTATCAGGCAGCATCAGATGCTACAGTAGCAGTTAAACTCGTTACAACAAAGGATATTAATGAAGATGCAGCTGAGAGTATGGCTTCGCTTCTTGCTATGGCGGTTGGCAATGATTCAACTAAGAGCATTACTATTATAGATAACAAAGGTAATACATTATTTAATGGAGCTGCTGGTAATAATTCAACATCAGGTGTGGGAATGAACAGCAGGTTAAAGTACAAATCACAGATTGAAGCTACAACAAGCAGTTCGCTTCTTAGAAATATTGTTTCAACAGGATTATATGATGATGCTGTTATAACACTTAATTATGAACTTGACTGGAATACAGTTAATACAATTGCAAAAGAATATACAGCACAGGAAGGAAGAGAAGAAGGTTATACAGTCATTCTTATGAACAGGAGTCTGTAGGTACTAATGGTGCAAGTGGTACACCTGGTACAACAAGTAACAGTGGAACAACATATGATATTACAGATGGTACAACATCAACATCTACATATACTGTTAAGGAATATGATTATCTTCCTAACGAGCTTGTAACAACAACTAATACAGACCCAGGTGCTATAGTGAAAAATGGTTCATCTATAGCTGTAACACTTATTAAGAATGTTACATATGAAGAGACACAGGCTAAGAAGCTTGGTTATCTTGATGGAAAAGACTGGGATACATTTAAGAGTGAGAATTCTGAACCAGTAACACTTAATGTTGATAATTCGTGGGTGGATATTATATCAAAGGGTACAGGTATTGACCCGGCTAATATATCAGTAGTGGCTTACCAGAAGAATTCATTCCAGGATAAGGCTTCAAGCAATATATTAAGCAAGGCATCGTTCTGGTACAGATTGTACTTGCAGCTGCAATACTTGGAATCCTTGTGCTTGTGATTATTAGAAGTGCAAGACCTCTTACAGTGGAAGAAAAAGAACCAGAGCTTTCTGTTGAGGAAATGCTTGCTTCTACGAGAGAGAACCAGCCATCAGTTGACGATATTGACTTACAGGAGAAGTCAGAGACGAGAAAGGCAATCGAGAAGTTCGTGGACGAGAATCCAGAAGCTGTTGCATTGCTATTGCGTAACTGGCTTAATGAAGATTGGAATTAATGATTTGATTTGGGAGTGAGGATAAATGGCACGACAGAAACGCTAACGGCGAAAAAAATATGGATGGAGTTGAAAAGGCTGCGATACTTCTTATAGCACTTGGACCTGAGAAATCAGCACAGATTTTCAAGCATCTTAAAGAAGACGAAATAGAACAGCTTACACTTGAAATTGCTAATACTAGCAGTGTATCTCCACAGACAAAAGAGCAGGTGCTCAATGATTTCTATGAAGTGTGTCTTGCACAGCAGTATATTGCAGAAGGTGGTATCGGATACGCTAAAGAGCTTCTTGAGAAGTCTTTAGGAGAAGAAAAGGCAAGGCTGTTATAGGAAAACTTACAGCAAGCTTCAGGTACGTCCATTCGAATTTATCAGAAGAACAGATTCTTCACAGCTGCTCAACTTTATACAGGATGAGCATCCACAGACTATTGCTCTTATATTATCATACCTTCCACCTTCACAGGCATCGGCAGTTATATCATCTTTGCCACCTGAAAAGCAGGCAGATGTTGCAAGGAGAATAGCCAGATGGATAGAACATCACCAGATGTTATCAAGCAGGTTGAAAAGGTACTTGAGAAGAAGCTTGCTTCTTTAGTAAATCAGGATTACACAATTGTTGGTGGTGTAGATGCCATTGTTGAAATCCTCAATTCTGTTGACAGAGGAACAGAAAGACATATTATGGAAACTCTCGAAGTCGAAGAGCCAGAGCTTGCTGATGAAATCCGTAAGAAAATGTTCGTATTTGAAGATATTCTTTCGCTTGATGACAGAGCAATCCAGAGAGTTCTTAGAGATGTTGATAATGGAGATCTTGCTCTTGCCCTTAAGGGAGCTGCAGAAGAAGTTCAGAATGTTATTCTTAATAATCTTTCAAAGCGTCTTGCTGTTATGATAAAGGAAGATATGGAATATATGGGACCTGTTCGTATGAAGGATGTTGAAGAGGCACAGCAGAAGATTGTTAATATTATAAGAAAGCTTGAAGATTCAGCAGAGATTGTTATTGCAAGAGGCGGAGGTGACGAGATAATTGTCTAATCTGTTAAAAAGAGGCACTACAGTAAGTAGTGATGAGAGAGTTATAGATTATAACGACCTTGTTAAAAGTAAGTTAAAGCATATTATAGAAATTCAGAATAACAAAGATAATGTTGATGCAGACGGTTTTGTTAATGGACTTAAGGCAGATGTTGTAGAACAGCTGCTCACAGGTTCAGAAGACGATATGAATGAAGAAGCGGCAACTGATGCCAGTTATGAAGCACAAGCTGCTTCAATAATAGAGAATGCCAGCAACGAAGCACAGAGTATCAAGGATGAGGCTAATGAAATTCTTGCACAGGCACATATGGAGGCGGACAGGCTTTTACAAGAAGCTAAGAAGCAAGGATACCAACAAGGTGCAGAAGGTGCAAGACAGGAATACGAAGATAAGGCGGCTCAGCTTGCAAGAGATTATGAAGCAAAGGCTGAACAGTTAACAAATGAATATGAACAGCTTAAAGCAGCTATTGAGCCAGAGCTTGTTAATACAATAACTGATGTATTCAGAAAAGTTACAAGAGTTGTATCTGATGATAATCAGGATATAATACTTGGCCTTATCGGTAATGTCCTTAAGAATGCAGAGACAAGCAATGATTTTGTTATTAAGGTTTCACCAGAAGATTATAAGTTCTTAACAAATAATCAGGGCAAGATATATTGTGCGGTATCTAAAGAGATTAATCTTGATATTGTTGCAGATACAACAATGAAGAAGAATGAATGTATAATAGAGACAGATGCAGGTGTATTTGACTGTAGCCTTGATATAGAACTTAACAATCTTATTAAGGATATTAAGTTGTTAAGCTGTATGTAAGTTATAAAGCTATATAAAATGATAATTATATGGCAGGTACTCTGGCATATTGTTATACAGATACAGGGAGGAAGAAGATTTGTCACTACTAAATATAGATAAATATTATTCTTTGACAGAGAAATCTTTCTATAAGAAGCTTGGAAAGGTTACTAAGATTGTAGGTCTTACAATAGAGTCAATAGGACCGGATGCCAAGCTTAATGATTTATGTAAAATTTACTCAGCTGACAGAAGTCAGGTGTTATTTGCAGAGGTGGTAGGATTTAAGGATTCTAGAGTTCTTCTTATGCCATTTGATGTTGTTGATGGAATTGGACCTGGAAGTATTGTTGAGAATACTGAAAAACCATTAGAGGTTAAGGTTGGAGATGATATTTTAGGACATACTTTAGATGGACTTGGCAATCCTACAGACGGTGCAGAGCTTAACCTTGAGAGTGCTTATTCGGTAGAAGCTGCACCACCAGATCCTATGGAAAGAGAGATTATCAGTGAAATTCTTCCACTTGGAGTTAAGGCAGTTGATGGCCTGCTTACAGTAGGTAAAGGACAGAGAATTGGCATATTTGCAGGTAGTGGTGTAGGTAAGAGTACATTGCTAGGTATGTTTGCAAGAAATACAAAGGCAGATATTAATGTTATTGCACTTATAGGCGAGCGAGGCAGGGAAGTAAGAGAATTTGTTGAGAGGGATTTAGGTCCTGAAGGTATGAAACGAAGTGTTCTTGTAGTTGCTACATCAGATAAGCCGGCACTTATAAGAAATAAGGCTGCTAAGACAGCGACAGCTATTGCAGAATATTTCAGGGATCAGGGAAAAGATGTTCTTCTTATGATGGATTCATTGACACGTTTCTCTATGGCACAAAGAGAGATTGGACTTGCATCTGGTGAACCACCTGTTACAAGAGGTTATCCACCGAGTGTATATAGTGAGATGCCTAAGCTGCTTGAGAGAGCAGGTATGTCAGATAAAGGCTCAATTACAGGTCTGTATACAGTTCTTGTTGATGGTGATGATTTTAATGAACCTATTACAGATACGGCAAGAAGTATCCTTGATGGTCATATAATGCTTTCAAGAAAGTTAGGACATAAGAATCATTATCCTGCTATTGATGTGCTTCAAAGTATATCAAGATGTATGAGCCAGATAGTATCCAAGGAACATAAGAAAGCAGCAGGCAGGTTAAAGACAGTGCTTGCTACATATAATGAAGCGGAAGACCTTATTAATATTGGGGCTTATAAGAGCGGCTCGAACAGGAATATTGATTATGCGATATCCAAGATAGATGCTGTTAACAGATTTCTTATGCAGCAGACAGATGAGAAGTTTTCGCTGGATGAAGATTGAATGCTTTATATGATTTGTTCAGTGATTATGAGGATTTTGAGAATGGAAGCCTGAAGCTTGGCGAACAGCCAAAAGCACCACAGAGAGCACAGGCAAGACGATAAATGTTGAAATCTTAATATATCTAATGTAAATATATACCAATTATCGATAAGTTGTGATAAAATATAACAGGTATGAGGGCTGATATAATATGGCAAAATTCATATATAGTATGCAGAATGTACTTAACATAAAAGAAAGAATGGAGACACAGGCTAAGACAGAATATGCCCAGATGCTTGGAGCACTTCATGATGAGGAAGTGAAGATGCACAATATTATGTCAACACTTAATTCGTATAAGGTACAGGCTTCGCAGCTATCTATAGGAAAGCTTGATATAGCTAAGATCAGAAGATGTAATGAAGCTATTAAGATTACAGAAGATATGGCAAAGAACCAGGCTGTAATGGTTAAGCTGGCGGAAAGAAATGTTGAGGCTTCAATGAAGCGTCTTGCAGATGCAGTTAAGGAAAGAAAGGTTCAGGAAAAGCTGAAAGAAAAGGCTTTTGAGCAGTTCCTACAGGAGCTTAATGCACAGGAGATGAAAGAGATTGATGAAGTTGTAAGCTTTAATTATAATGATAGAGAAGAAGACGAATAAACGGAGAGCAGATTACTATGGCAAAGAAGAAATCCAAGGAAGAATTAGATATTGATGACAGCTTAGATCTGAATGATGAAGAAGAAAGTTCAGGCGGCAATAAGCTTCTTAACGCATTTATTGTAGTGGTTGTAATTGCTATATGGCTTGTCATATTTGGCTTGTTGATAAAGATGAATGTCGGTGGAATAGGAAGTATGCTAAGACCATTCCTTAAGAATGTTCCAGTTATCAACAGAATTCTTCCAGAGGCAACAGATGAAGAGATAGCTGAAGAGACAGGAAGCAAGTATAAGAATCTTGCTGAGGCAATAGACAGAATTAATGAACTCGAAGCAGAACTTGCACAGTATAAGGATGCAGGAACAGCTGATTCATCAACAATTGCTGATTTACAGGCAGAGATTGCCAGATTAAAAGTATTTGAAGATAACGCACAGTATTATCAGGATTTAAAGGATAAGTTCGACAGGGAAGTTGTCTATACAGATAATGCACCAGATATATCCAATTACAAATCGTGGTATGAGTCTATAGATGCAGATAATGCGGCAGAATTATATAAGCAGGTTATAAAAGATCTTGAGTATTCTCAGAAGATTAAGGACTGGGCAGAGGCATATGCTAAGATGGATGCAGCCAGTGCCGCTGCAATTCTTGAAGAGATGACAGGTGATACGAACCTTGTATCACAGATATTACAGTGTATGACATCTAAGCAGAGAGCAGCTGTACTTGCAGAGATGGATCCGGTATATGCAGCTAAGATTACAAAGATTACTCATCCATAATATTTTGGTAATCAGACATAATGTCTTATTACATATAATCATTACAAGAAAGGAGGAATACATATGGTTAGTCCAGCAGTAGTTGGAACAGGCAGCACCAATAAGGTGTCTGGAACTGCACAGACTAAGGCATCAGCTAAGAAATCGGGCGATTTCAAGTCAGTGATGGCAGATTCTCTTGCAAATGGGGCAACTAATGGTAATATTGGCAAGACTAATATCAAAGATAACCTTATTAATGTTCAGAATACTAACACTAATAAGATATCTGCAAAGAATAATACATCAGAAGATAAGAGCAGTGTTACAGGTTCGGCTAAGAATGCTGATACATCTAGTATATCAGATGTTAATTCCAAGGCAGATAATAAAGATGTCACAGATACAGTAAAAGAAGTGTGCGAAGATATTAAAGATGCTATTAAAGAAGAATTCGATGTATCAGATGAAGACATCAAAGTGGCTATGGAGTTACTTGGGCTTACAGCACTGGATCTTCTTTCAACTGCCAAAGTAGCAGAGCTTATTGAACAGCTTACAGGAACAGATGCACTTACACTAATAACTAATGAGGATATGATGCAGAGCTTTAATAACATTATCAATGTTGTGGATGAAGCTAATGCTGATATAGCAGGTATGCTTGGAGTTAAGACAGAAGAAGTTGGAATTGTTCTTGGACAGAACGATATAGCACCTGTAGTTAATTCAGAAGATACAGCTAAGCAGGATAATGTTAAAGAATCAGATGCTAAGAATGCAGATGATAATATTAACCAGACAGTAGATAATCAGGAAAGCTTAAGTGAAGTTCTTGCTAAGAAGATTACAACAGAAAGCGATGGCAAGGCAAAGAATAATATGTCGGAGTCTAACGAAGCCAACAACAAAGTTACATATGCTGATGTTGCGGATAATATGATATCTAATATTACAGATACATTTGCTGACATTATAACAGAAGATATTTCAACGGTTAAAGAAGCCGACATCGTCAATCAGGTTATAGACAGTGTAAAGCTTATGGCATCAAGAGAACTTACAAGTATGGAAGTTATGCTTAATCCAGAACATCTTGGAAGCGTGCACATTACAGTTACAGCCCGCAACGGAATTGTCTCTGCACAGATTGCAGCTCAGAATGAGCAGGTAAAGACAGCACTTGAGAACCAGATGGTTACATTAAGGGAGCAGTTTGAAAGTCAGGGACTTAAAGTTGATGCTGTGGAGATTACAGTTATGGCACATAGCTTTGAAGCAGGCCAGAATTTCGGACAGAGTGAATCTGAAAGAAAGCAGGGCGAAAGCAAGGTGCATAGAAAGCTTGATCTTTCTTCATTTGATGATGAATTAGAAGAAGATTTAGAGAGTACAGCTCCAGCACCTAAGGCAGAGGGAAGCAGTGTTGAATATCTTGCATAGAACAAAGACATGTATTAAATTACTATTTTAATTGAATAAAGAAAGGAGAACACATATGGCAGTAGATTCATCTAATGCAGTATCGCAAAGCCAGATTATCAGTCTACATCTAAGACAACGAATACTAAGAAGTCTAACACACTTAATATGGAGAACTTCTTGAGCCTTTTAGTAGCAGAAATGCAGAATCAGGATCCGCTTGAACCAACAAGTAATTCAGATTATATGGCTCAGATGGCAACATTCTCACAGGTAGAAGCTACAACAGAGATGAATGAAAAAGTGCTTAGCCAGACAGCATCTAATCTTATTGGTAAAGCTGTTATTGTAAAGACAGATATGAATACATCTGGCTATGCTGGTGGTGTGGTTAATGGCTGGCAGGAGATTGATGGTATAATATATCTTGGTATTAACGGCGGTCTTTATGATATTAATGATGTTGATCAGGTGATTGACAAAGATTACTATGAAAAATGGAATGCATCTAATGGTTCTAATAGTTCATCTGGAAGTACAGACAGCACAACAGGCAGTACTGATTCAACAGATGATAAAAAGGACAGCACAGATTCTACTGATAAGTCAGAAGCAGCTGGGTCAGAAGAATAGAATTCGTACAGGAAAGGGATTGAATGTACATAATGCTTTAATTTAATTGATGTAAGATGGGAGATGTCTATGAATAATATACTCAATGGCAGCGTTACTTCAATTGAAAGAATGGCAGAGGTTATCAGTAAGAGAAAGAAACAGGATGTTAATGCCACATATGATGGCCCTTCATTTACTGAAATATTAAGTCGTCAGCAGTCAATTGATGAGCTTGTCGCAGACAGAACTTCAGGTGTAGCATATGGGCTTAAATTCACTAAACATGCAGATGCAAGACTTGAACAGAGAGATATAAGACTAACTGACGAACAGATGATAAGGCTTGAAGAGGGAACGAAGAAGGCATATAGCAAAGGAATCAAAGAGTCTTTGGTTCTTGTTGATAATCTTGCGTTCATAGTCAATACGGATAAGAAGACAGTAATAACAGCTATTGACCAGAATTCAAGTGATGACAACATTTATACTAATATTGATGGCGCAGTAGTTATGTAACAGGACCGGTAAGGATGTTATTCATCTCTGACTGACAGATGAGATGATACGCCTCAATGTTTAATAAGAACATTAAATAACGCGGTTACGCAGTATGGAGGAATAATATTATGATGAGAGCATTGTTCTCTGGTGTGTCAGGCTTAAAATCACATCAGACAAGAATGGATGTTATAGGTAATAACATTGCAAATGTTAATACAGTAGCTTACAAATCACAGTCGATGACATTTAGTGAAGTGTTTTACCAGACAACACAGACAGCTACAGGACCTAATGCCGATACAGGTAAAGGTGGTACTAATGCTATGCAGATTGGTCTTGGCTCTTCAGTGGGTTCTATATCAACAGCAATGACAACAGAAGGTGCAACAGAGAGAACAGATAATGCAACTGATCTCGCTATTACAGGCTGTAACGCATTCTTTATTGTAAGCAGCGGTGGTAATACATATTTTACAAGAGCTGGTAACTTTACAAAGGATGAGTCAGGTGCATTGGTTACACAGTCTGGTGCAAGCGTACTTGGATGGCAGGTTGACAGCGAGACTGGTGAGATATTAAAGGATAAGGTATCACCTCTTTATCTTGAAAGTGATGCTGTTAAATATACATTACCAGAAAGAACAACAGGACTTACACTTGCTGGTAATATTAATTCAACAGAGTCTGATGATGTAACAACAACGCTTAACTTCTATGACAGCCTTGGTAGTTATATCAGGCAACAGTAGTTCTTCATAAGGAAGGACAGACAGGTAATGATGTTACATACTCAATAACAGCATCTTCAATAACAAAGGATGGCGAAAAGACAGACCTTACACTTACAACAAGTAACACACTTGTGTTTAATTCAGTTACAGGTCTTTCTAATGAGCTAATGCTAATATTGAATTTACAGTTGAGAGTCCAACAGCTAATGATCCACAGCTTGATAATATTGGTGCTGAAGGAACTCATATATTAACTGTTGATATGTCAGGAATTAAGATGATAGCAGATAAGTCATCAATCAAACAGACATATGGTATCAAAGGATGCAACAACTGGCAATTATATTGGTGGTGGTAAGGCTGTTGGTACAATGACATCTTACGGTATTGATACAATGGGTAGAATTAATGCAAGCTATAGCATGGTGATGTTAAGACTATTGGACAGATAGGCTGTAACAGAATTCACTAACCCTGGTGGTCTTGAGAAGGTTGGAGAGAACTTATACGCTGCAACACTTAACTCAGGTGAGTTCGATGGAATAGGAAAAGATATATCAGCTACAAAGGGTAAGATCCAGTCGGGAGTATTAGAGATGTCTAATGTGGATCTTGCACAGGAATTCACTACAATGATAACAACTCAGAGAGGCTATCAGGCTAACTCAAGGATTATTACAGTATCAGATACTTTGCTTGAGGAGCTTATTAATCTTAAGAGATAATTAAGGTTATCATAACAAAGCGATTCATATTTATGGAACGCTACAGAAGAGTATTCTGCCGCGTTCCATTATTTTATTGAAAGGATAGAATGTTTCAGAATTTTATTCTATAAGTTATGCAGACAAAAGATATAAAGAAATATTTCGTTATTATTTGTCAGATTAATTAAGAAAATATGTAGAAAAATGTCAGTATTATATTGCAATAATTTGTCATTGGTGTTTTAATATATATAGTTTAATTATGGGGGTGTTGTATATATATAATATAAGTGTGCCCCAATATGAAAGAATGGATGGTGTCTTTGATGGATTTAGCTTCAATTATAGGTATTGTCTTAGGTGCGGTAATGGTTGTATTCGGTATTCTGTGGGGCAATGGTGTATCAGCTTTGCAGAATTTCGTCGATGTTCCTTCAATTATTATTACACTTGGAGGTTCTTTAGCAGGTCTTATTGCGTCGAATACTCTTAAAGATTTCCTTAATAATTTTAAAGGTGTGGGTCTTGCGTTTAAAGATCCGAAGTATGACAATGGTTCAACAATAGCCAAGATTATAGAATTGTCAAATGTAGCAAGAAAGGAAGGTCTCTTGCACTTGAAGAGGTGGCACAGAATCTTGATGATGAATTTATGAAGAAAGGTATTCTGCTTATTGTTGATGGTACAGAACCAGAGCTTGTAAGAGGAATACTTGAAACAGAACTTATGAATATGGATGAACGACACAGAAGTGTGGCTGGGTTCTTTGAGACATGGGCAGCACTTGGTCCTGCCTGGGGTATGATTGGTACTCTTATAGGTCTTGTTAATATGTTAAAGGATTTGCAGGATTCATCAGCAATTGGACCATCGATGGCAACAGCCCTTCTTACAACACTTTATGGTTCGTTGATAGCTAACTGGTTCTGTACACCAATTGCTAATAAATTAAAAGAGCAGAATTCTATAGAATATCAGCTCAAAGAAATAGTTATTGAGGGTCTGCTTTCTATTCAGGCAGGTGAGAACCCACGAGTAATTGAAGAAAAGCTTAAGTCATTCCTTGCACCAGCATCAAGAAATGCATTGTCTACCGAAGAAGGAGGAGGTGAAGCTTAATGGCTAAGAGGAAACCTCAGGACCAGCCAGCCGGATCTCCAGCGTGGATGTCGACTTTCAGTGATTTGATGAATTTGTTATTATGTTTCTTCGTTTTACTGTTTTCGATGTCATCAGTAGATGCAGAAAAGTTTGAAAAGGTTGCGGCTTCCCTGTCAGCGAGCTTTAGTATATTTCCATCAGGAGGTTCAGCATTATCTGATGAGGGTATTCTTGTGGGAAGTGGAGCAACACAGCTTAATGATCTTAGTTCATATTATAATAATATGGGTCTTAATACAGACGGTGAATTACCGAAGAGGTAAAGACAGCTAAGGAACAGATGGATAAAGAAGGACTTAAAGAGTCTGAAAGTATGGCAGATGAAATAGAATCGGCTCTTAAAGCTGCTAATGTTGATAATCAGGTTGAGATAACAGCTACTAATAAATATGTAATGCTTAATATGAATGGTGGTATATTGTTTAATTCAGGTGAAGCTGATCTGACACCTGAAGCGGTGAGTCTGTTAGATTCAGTGGCTGGAGCAATATACCAGTATAATGACAATTATATAACAATAGAGGGACATACAGATAGTAATCCGATTAATACTGCCAAGTTCCCAGATAATATGATGCTTTCTGTGCATAGAGCACATAGCGTATATAATTATCTTGTTAATAATAAAGGCTTTGATGCCAAGACTATGACATCTTCAGGTCGTGGAGAGAATGTTCCGATAGCTGATAATACAACGGCAGAGGGACGTGCCCAGAACCGTAGGGTTGAGATAAAGATATATAATAATCTTAACAGTGATATACAGTAGATTTTCATTAAAGTATTTTGCTATAGACATAATCAGCATATATTAGATACATATCAGGAGGAAAGTTTATGAAGAAAAGTATGTTAAATGTTATAACACTTGCACTAGTTCTTGTGAATCTTGTGCTTACTGTTATACTTACATTTTCACTTGTATCAACTAACAACAAGACTAATAAGCTTGTGACTAAGGTTTCGGAGATTATTGACCTGGATGTTGCAGGTGTTGATAACAGCAGTAAGTCAACATCAGCTGGCACAAGCATAGAAGATGTAGCTTATGTAGATGTAAGCAATAATGGTTCTAATGATATTATGATATCTTACACAGATGGTGGTAAGACACATTATGCAATTGTTAATGTAACTCTTGGACTTAACACTAAGGCTAAGGATTATGCATCTAAGAGCACAACTATTAACAATGGTATGAAAGTAATTGTAAACGCAGTCCAGACAGAGGCTATGAAATATACATATAGTACAATAGCAGCAAGCAAGACAACAGTGGAATCTAATCTTTTAGCAACACTTCAAGATACATTCCAGACTGAGTGTATAACATCTGTTATTGTATCAGTAGTAGTCCAGTAATATAGGGGAATGTGTTTAATGTTAAAGATTAATTATGAATACAAGGAGGTGAGGAAGACATGGGAGAGGTCTTATCGCAAAGCGAGATAGATGATCTTCTAAAGGCGTTAAGCAGTGGTGAACTTGATGTTGATGAGATGAAGAATGGCGAAGAGAAACAGGTGAAGAACTATGACTTTGCAAGACCATCTAAGTTCTCAAAGGAACATTTAAGAACATTGGAGATTATATTCGAGCATTTTGGAAGACTTCTGGCAACCAATCTTCCAGCCTATTTAAGAAAAGCAGTCAGTGTTGACGTAGTCAATTCGGAAGTAGTAATCTATTCAGAATTCTCAAATGCCTTGTCAAATCCAGTTCTGCTTGGAGTAGTAAGTATGGCTCCGCTATCAGGTAATATGGTTATGGAGATTGCTTCTAATCTGGGATTTGCATTTGTAGACAGATTGTTAGGTGGAGCAGGAGCAGCTCTTGATAAAGAAAGAGAATTCTCGGAGATTGAGCTTTCGATAATAGAAAGAATATTCTCAATATGCGTTAATCTTTTAAGAGAGCCTTGGGAAAATGTTATTAAAGTAACTCCGCGATTGGAAAGAATAGAGACAAATTCTCAGTTTGCACAGATAATATCACCAACTGAAACAATAGCAATTATAACTATTAATCTCAAGATAGGTGATGTTGAAGGTCTTGTTAATGTATGTCTTCCATTTACATTATTAGAGCCAGTTATGGACAAGCTTAATACGAAGTTCTGGTTTGCTAATATGCAGGAAAAAGATCCTAAGCTTTATGGAGATGTTATTGAATCGACAATCAGCAGGACTAAAGTACCTGTTAAGACATTGCTTGGTGAATCCAAGATTAATGTATCTGATTTCATTAACCTTCAGGTGGGGGACATTATTAAAATTGATAAAAAAGTTGATCAGGAACTCGATGTTTATGTTGGCAACATCAAGAAGTTTAAAGCATTACCTGGTTACTTTGAAGATAAATACGCAGTTAGAATAACGGACGTAATTAGAGAGGAGAGTGAGTAAAAGATGGATGGTATGTTATCACAGGATGAAATCAATGCATTATTGAATGGAATGTCTGCTGATGATAGTGCTGACAATGAAACATCGGAGACACCACAGGAAAGTAATGAGTCTGCAAGTGATAATACTCCGAACACCGATAAACCAGAGGCCCTTTCTGATACTGAGAAAGATGCAGTTGGCGAGATATCTAATATAAGTATGGGTACAGCAGCGACAACACTTAGTTCACTGCTTAACCAGAAGGTTAATATAACGACTCCTAGGGTTGAGGTAGCAGATTGGGATAAGCTTTCTAGAAGTATGACAGACCTTGTGTAATGCTTCAGATTAGATATAAGGAAGGTATAGATGGCAATAATGTACTTATTCTTAAGGAGAGAGATGTTAAGATAATTACTGACCTTATGATGGGAGGCACAGGAAATGTAGATGATGGAGAAGAACTTACAGATCTGCATCTTAGTGCAATAGGTGAGGCTATGAACCAGATGATGGGTTCAGCAGCTACCTCTCTTTCATCAATGTTTAACAGGAAGATAGATATAAGTCCTCCAATTGCTAATATTGTTGAAACATATAATGAGATGGATGAAACACTTCCACAGTTTTTAAATGACAATTTTGTAATTGTTGCATTTAAGATGCAGATAGGGGATTTAATTGATAGTGAGATTATGCAGTTATATCCTATTGATTTTGCTAAGGAACTTTTAACAATGTTCTCAATTGATCAGGAAGCACAGTCAGATAACAGTTCAGCAAGCACAGAACCAACACCCGCTGAACAGACGGCAGCACCGCAGCCACAGGCAGCTACAGCACCACAGGCAGCTACAGCACCACAGGCAGCTACAGTACCACAGCAGCCAATGCCAGATATGTCACAGCAGGGTATGATGCAGCAGGGAATGCCAATGCAGGGTATGCCTTACGGATATGGAATGCCAATGCAAGGTATGCCTTATGGATACGGAATGCCAATGCAGCAGGCACCTGTGAAGGATGTTAATGTTTCACCGGCATCATTTCAGCCGTTTCAGGCTGATGTTAATCCACTTGTTCAGCAGGAGAACATCGATTTGATTATGGATGTGCCTCTTGAAGTAACAGTTGAACTTGGAAGAGTATCAAAGTCAATTAAAGACATTCTTGATTTCGCACCGGGAACAATCGTTGAACTTAACAAGATTGCAGGAGAAGCAGTTGATGTATTAGTTAATGGCAAATATGTTGCCAAAGGTGAAGTTGTTGTAATCGAAGAGAACTTCGGTGTAAGAATTACAGAAATTATCAAGTGATAATTTTATTGTTTTTTTAATAAAAAGATATATCAAAATTGGACTTGATGATGTATAATACTTACGGATTTTTTATTTAGTGAATAATTTATATTTTAGTTAAGATAGGAGATTCATATGGCTAAGAATATTTTAATTTGTG
>ENA-OQAS01000395-OQAS01000395.1-human-gut-metagenome-genome-assembly--contig:-NODE-395-length-22982-cov-3.565215_pt1 | contig 22982 bp, 31 predicted proteins | sample MGYA00242733_ERZ504523 | MGnify/ENA primary metagenome ERZ504523 (study PRJEB26092, sample SAMD00036239) | human gut metagenome | host: Homo sapiens | study: EMG produced TPA metagenomics assembly of...
GGCAACACCCTCAAGGCATATCCTGTAGCTTTCTTAACTGCCTCCGGGCTCCAGTATGTACGAACATCAGCGAAGATCTGAGCACGTCCTGTAAGGAGTTTCATGAACAGCATTCCAAGTCCGTTGAGAACATCGTTCTCTGTAGCAAGAATGTACGGCTCACGAGCGCCATTCCAGTCGAAGGATGTGTTCAGCATAGCCTCTGCGAAGTCACCGTTCGGGTAGAAGTCTGTCCACTGTCTCTGGCCCTGGAATCCAGCTGCAAGAGCATTGTGTCCGATTGCTTCCTCGGAGAATTCCGGAGCAAGATTATCGCAGCCGTTCATCAGCTCTTTGATGATAACTGCCATCTTAACAACAAACTCGAACTGCTCCTCTTTCTTCTCTGGTGAGAACTGAAGCTCTTCCGGGTTCTTGTCCCAGCCGATCTTGCAGGTCTCTTTTGCCCATTTGAGAGCTTTCTCAAACTCTTCGTGATCGTAAATACCCTCTGTCATACGACGGATGATCTCTACCTCATCAACAGACTCAACTCTCATTCCGAGATAGGACTCGATGAAATCAGAATCGATGATGGATCCGCCGATACCCATTGTTACAGAACCGATCTGCAGGTAGGATTTACCTCTCATGGATGCAGCTGCAACTGCTGCGCGGCCGAATCTTAACAGTTTCTCTTTAACATCTTCCGGAATGGATGTGTCGTCAGCTTCCTGAACGTCATGTCCGTAGATACCGAATGCCGGAAGACCCTTCTGTGCATGTGTAGCAAGAACGGATGCCAGATATACAGCACCAGGTCTCTCTGTTCCGTTGAATCCCCATACAGCCTTGATGGTCTGTGGATCCATATCCATAGTCTCAGCTCCGTAGCACCAGCATGGTGTAACTGTAAGAGTGATATCTACACCCTCTTTACGGAATTTATCCGCACATGCAGCGCTCTCACCAACTCGTCCGATGGTGGTATCAGCAATAACAACTTTTACAGGCTCACCATTTGAATATTTCAGGTTCTCCTCGAAAAGCTTTGCTGCGGATTTGGCCATGTTCATAGTCTGATCTTCCAGAGATCCTCTTACATCGAGGGCTCCTCTACGTCCGTCGATGGTTGGTCTGATACCGATAACCGGATAGCTGCCTACTAATCTGCTCTTTGCCATAGTAACAATTACCTCCTAAATTTATATTCACTATTATAACTTACAGTTTTTTACGTTCCAACAACTCCTGTCCGAACTATGCTTTTATTATACGATTGCATCTTTTAAATTACTTGTGTTATAATAGCAAAAAACAGTACAATATTCACTTTTTCATATGAGTTCCTAAAAAAACTATAAAATTTAAGAAAGAAGGGTTGTATTTTGCACGATCTTGGAAGAAATGAGGACAGACTTCGAGGTACCTATGAATTTCCTTTTGAATTCCACCACATTGACAGCAGCCATCCACGCTATGTCATGTCCTACCACTGGCATGTAGAATGTGAAATCATGCGTGTATTACAGGGCACTCTCACCGTCACTTTAGACGAAAAAAGTTTTACAGCAAAAGCCGGAGATGTGATTTTTGTCAATAGTGGAGTTCTGCATTCCGGAATTCCTCAGGATTGTATCTATCAGTGCATTGTTTTTGATATGAACATGTTTCTGAAATTTAATTCCGTCTGCACAGAATATATGCAGAAGATCAGCCACCAGGAGCTTCTGATCTATCACCATTTCACTGAAAAGCAGCCTGATATCCAGAGAGCAGTGAACTCTCTTTTTGATTCTTTCTGGCAGAGGAAGCCAGGATATGAGCTGGTTGTGTTTGGACAATTTTACCACTTTTTCGGATTGGTTTTGGTAATCATTACTACCTGGAAAGCCTGCGGAAAACCAGACGAGATTACAAGCGCATTGTCCAGCTGAAGCAAGTCGTGGAATTTATTGAAAAGAACTATGCCAGCCCCATTACCCTGCAGGAGCTTTCCGCTTCGGTTTCCATGTCTCCCAAATATTTCTGCCGGTTCTTTTCCGAGATGACGCATCAGACACCAATGGATTACCTCAACCGCCAGAGGATCGAGCAGGCCTGCTGCCAGCTGGCTACCACCGATGATTCCATCACGGAGATTGCCTATCGGAATGGCTTTAATGATCTGAGCTATTTTATCCGTACCTTCAAAAAGTACAAGGGGATCACCCCCGGCAAATATAAAAGACGCTGAAATATTTTTCCACGTCTTAATGGCACATATCAGAGTATTACATGACAAAAAGCAGGATCTCGCACATATTGCGGATATCCTGCTTTTTGAGGAATTGGGCTGTTTTATGTAAATACAGCTTTTTCGGCCTGGTGGAGAACAGTCATGCCGGAACGGATTCCCGTTTTGCAGACGGGCTATGTTCATGTCTTTATGAATACATGCTACTCTTCTGTATGAGAAAAAAAGCCGGCAGGGCAGATTTTCTGCATGAAAAAGCCGACGCAGATCGTGAAGAAGTCTGATCTCTGTTCACGCAGTGACCAGCACCTGATTATGTCTTAATTGAAAGCGGATACGATCATCCACCTCACTGCTTGCTTCTGACCAACGGATATCTCACACAGTCGGTCCATCTACTCGAAGGGATTCCACTGCTGCATAGAACTCTGCTTGCGAAATGCCTGTACGCTGCACCGGAACATGCAGCAGAAATATGATACAGTTAAAAACGATCCGGCCGCACTATAGCCGCCGGATGTTTCCTGCTTGTCTTATTCTAACAAATGCCTCTTTAAAATGCAAGAAATTTCAGAACATTTCGCTCTTCATTTTCCGACGGCAAAAGTCTCTTTCCTACAGATTTTTCACCGCATCTATAAACCTTTTTCCGTATTTTTCGTACTTGTGCCTGCCGACTCCTGTCACATTCAGCATTTCCTCCTCGTTTCCGGGCTTCAGAATGCACATATGGATAAGGGTTTTGTCGGAAAAGACCATATAAGGGGGGATTTTTTCCTCTCTGGCGATCTCCAGGCGAAGAGCACGGAGCTTCTGAAAAAGGGGCTCATCCTGTTCTCCCAGCTCCCCGACTGCAGATTTCGGAAGTCTGCTCCGTTTCTCTTTTTTCTTCGTCTCCAGCTCTTTTGACATTTTCATTGTGAGGATATGCTCCTCCCCCAGAAATGACCTGGAAGCGGCAGTCAGCTTCACAATCGTATATCCGTCATCCGTCAGATGAAGATATTCCTTCAGTACCAGATAATTAAAGATCTGCCGCAGCCGGTGTGCCGGAATCTTTGCACAGACTCCATATTCCGGATTTCCATCCATCTCATACTGCCGGATCTTCGCCGTAGATGCACCGCGCAGAGTATCCAGGATCACGTTCACCCCGTATCTCTGACCACTGCTTTCCACGCACCGGATCATTGCCCTGGCCTCCCGGCTCACATCCTGCTCTTCAAACTCGGTCTGGCAGTTCAGACAGTTTCCGCAGTAGCTTTTTCCGTATTCCCCAAAATATTTCAGGATGTACTCACGCAGACAATCATGGGTAAAGCAGTAAAAGGTCATCTGCTTCAGCCTCTCCTGATCACGCTCCCGGACAAGGCGCCAGACTGCCGTTTCCATTTCCTGGTTATCCTGTCCTCTCTCGATAAGATACTGATTGGTAACCACATCCTTCCCGCTGTAAAGCAGGATACATTCCGCAGGATCGCCGTCACGGCCCGCACGGCCTGCTTCCTGATAATAGCCTTCCATGTTCTTCGGCATATTATAATGAATGACATAACGCACATCGGACTTGTCGATTCCCATTCCAAATGCATTGGTGGCTACCATCACACGACAGCGGTCATAAATAAAATCATCCTGATTGTTCCGGCGTTCCTCATCGGAAAGTCCTGCATGATATCTGGTGGCCGTGATGCCGTCACGGATCAGCTTTCCGCAGACCTCCTCCACCAGCTTTCTGGTAAGACAGTAGATGATTCCACTGTCGTCCGGATGCTCCAGTATGTAATCGTGTACTTCCTTATATTTATCTTTCGGTGTTTTCACTGCAAAATAAAGGTTTTCCCGGTCAAATCCTGTGGTTGTGCAAAAGGGATCCTGAAGCCCCAGAAGTCTTGCAATATCCTCCCTGACCTCCTTCGTGGCTGTAGCTGTAAATGCACCGATCACCGGTCTTTTTGGAAGCTGGGCCACAAACTCTGCGATCTTCAGATAGCTTGGCCGAAAATCCTGTCCCCACTGTGATACACAGTGTGACTCATCCACTGCGATCATGGAAATATCCGCGCTCAGCGCAAAATCCAGAAACGCCTCTGTGGTAAGCCTCTCCGGTGCTACATAAATGATCGGATATCGTCCTGCCTTTGCATAGCGCAAGGCTGTGAAATACTGCCCCTGCGTCAGAGAGCTGTTGAGGTATGCTGCTGAAATACCGGCCTGGTTCAGACTCCTCACCTGATCCTTCATAAGGGAGATCAACGGTGATATTACCAGTGTGATCCCTTCATCATCAGTGCCGGTACCTGATAGCAGATGGATTTTCCTGCGCCGGTTGGCATCACTGCCAGAACATCTTTTCCTGCAAGAAGCGCATCGATCACCGCTTCCTGCCCTTCTCTGAATGTATCATACCCGAAATGGGTCTTTAAAAGTTCCTGTTTCGTCATAAATCGACATGATCCTTTCTGTTACGTTCCCACCGGAACTGTAACGCTTCTCTTTTTCATTGTCGAATCGCTGCTGTTTTCCGAATATTTTATTTTAACATATTTACAGATAAATTGCCAATTGATACAAAAAAATCACAAAGCACTTCCTCCCTGGTTTCCTGTTATAATGATATAAGAGAAAGAGTCTGTTTATACTGTTCCGCAGCAGAGGACATGAATTCATGGAGTACACGGGCCTCTGTTCAGTAACAGCCGGAATGCTCATAAAAAAAGGAGGGTTTGTTATGTGTAAAAGAAAAATAAAAACCATCGAAGCAATTTTTTTCCTGATTCTTTTTTCCTTTATTGTGCTCCTGCTTCCCCAGGATGCTCACGCCAGAGTCCGGGTCGTGACCAAAGGAACCACTTCCACTATTCGTGATACCGACGGTGTGATCGAAGATGAGTCTTCAGACATTAATTTCCCGATCAACATCAAAAATGCAAACTGCCAAAAACGGATCTATGCCGTGACAGTTCGTGTAAGCTTTTATTCACCCAAGGGAGTCATCCCAAAAAGCACCACATTTTCCATCGATGGGATCAATGTGGTTAAGCTGAGCACTTCAAATTATACACCACTGGCATACAAGGAAACCTTTTTCACATACGATGACAACATAGAGGATGGCTACCTGGAGTTCGATTTCGGCAATAAAGAATGTCCGGTACCGGTAGACTGTGACTATGAGGTTACCATCAAACAGGCAGTACCGGAAATTTTTATCACCAACAACAATTATCTGAACCAGAGCATCCGAACCGGAAAAACCACTTCCATCGGAATTGAGATTTCTGATCCCTACGTAAAAACCATCAGCAAATCAAAATTCAAGGTTACTTCTTCCAACAGCTCTGTTCTCAAGGTACAAAGCATCACTCAGGATTCCAAAAAACACAGCCGTTTCACAGTTACCCTGAAGGGCATGAAAGCCGGATCCGCAAAGATCACTTTATCCTATCCAAAGGCCGCAGCCTGTAAGCTGACCGGAAAAGTAACCTCGCCTTCAAAAACCGTAGCAACCTTCCGCGCTTCCAAAACTACACTCAAGGTTGGTTCCAAGGTCAGCATGCGTTCCCTCATTAATCTGAAGGGCGGTACCAGTCTGACCATTAAAAATGCAAAATCCAGCAAGCCTTCCGTACTTGCCATTTCCGGAAACTATCTTGTCCCAAAGAAAAAAGGGTCAGCCACGGTTACCGCAAATTTAAACGGTGTCAATCGTAAGATCACTATTACTGTATCTGCACCGGCCGCCAAACCTACCGTCAAAAATCTGAAGATCAGTGTTGCCGGTATCAAGTATGGTCCCAATGACATGAAGACCTATTATACCTTAAAATTCACCAATACTTCTGCGAAAACCATCACCACCGCAAAAGTAAAGATCACCACCGGTTCCGGTATCTATGACCAGATGTACTGGACCAAGAACCTGACACTGAACCTAAAGCCCGGAAAAGCCATGACAAAAACCTATTTCATCCAGAACATGGTCCAGGCACCGGAAAAAAGTGATATTTCCGTTAAATGCCTGAAGATTAGCTGGAAATAAATAATTCAAAAGGGACGTGCCGCAGTATTGATTTAAAAATCATCACTGCAACACGTCCCTTTTATTTATTCTCTCTGAGCTGTCTATACGTTTTGTTTTTATCCTGTATCCTACAGTACCTCATTCAGTACCTGCAGTCCATACTCTGCAAGGCTGTTATCCTCTTCGCCGGTACCGCCGCTGATACCGAGACCGCCGATGATGGTGTCTCCAACCTTCAGGGGTACACCGCCTCCGAATATCACAATATTGTCACTCATTTTTCCAAGGCCATAAAAGGTCTGGCCCGGTTGTGTCAATCTGGAAAGCTCCATGGTGGACATCTTCACTGCAACCGATGTATAAGCCTTCTTCAAAGCCACCTCAAAGCTTACAAGAAAAGATCCATCCATCACATGAACCGCAACCGGATTTCCATCCGGGCTGCATATCGCAATTACAGAAGGCTTGTTTCTTCTCAAAGCTTCCTGCTCGATCTTCTCAATAAGCCTCTTGGCAGAATCCAATGTGATACGACCCTGGATACCCATACGCTTCAGCACTTCCTGGATCATCGCCGTGTTTGCTGCTATACTGTCATTCTGTGCCATTGCCGTATTTCCTCCCGCTGCTGTCGTAACAGTCCCATTCTGCACATCAAAAGCCTGTACATCCCTTTTCTGCACCATCTGCGAATCCTGTGCTCTTACATCCACCGCCGATGTACCCGATGCAACATCCGCACTACTTCCAACAGTTCCTACAGCCTCTACCCCAACATTAGCTACAATCCCAGCAGTTTCTGCTTTCACAGATTCCTGAACACTTTCAGAAATATCTGTCTTCTTCTCTTCAATCTTCGCTGCATCCACATACCTTGCCAACACATAAAAATAATCCGACAATCGATTCATATATTTCTTGGCTCCGGTATCCGATCCAAACTTCACGCTGACCAGCGCAAGCTCTCTCTCAGCTCCGTGCACAGCTCTTGTCACATCAATCTCAGCCGCAACTCGGGAATCCCCCGGAAGAATCGGAAGCCTCTCTCCGGAAAAAATCTCTTTCATCCGGCCAATCTCCTCCTCCAGAAGCTCCGTCCGGTCTTCACTGACCTTAAACTCCCGATTATAAGGATCAGAAACCCCATCTATGATCTTCTTCAAAGTCTCCGAGATCTTCTCCAGCATCCGGACAACATCCACATCATCAACCAGAACCCGCACAAGCCCAATATGACTCATCAGCTCCTCAACTGACCCCATCAGACAAATCCGATCATCCGACTTTGAAACATTCTTCGTATGGGAAAGATCCGTCATCCCCTTATCACCATACCCGGTATAAACCTCCATCCCAGCTCAACCTCCCAGCAACTCCTGATAAATAATCCCACCCATATCAGACCAATTTTACAATCCTCGAAATGCTACGCATACCACACATACGTAAACACACACCACAATCATCCCGGCAAACCAAGCGCGGCGTCCACAAACGCGCCCACGTATTCCACGCAAACGTAACACACACCACAACCATCCCAGCAAACCAAGCGCGGCGTTCACAAACGCGCCCACGTATTCCACGCAAACGTAACACACACCACAACCATCCCAGCAAACTAGGCGCGGCGTTCACAAACGCGCCAGCCTCCGCCAAAACGTCACACATTCAAGCGCCCACGGCGCCCCATCGGCACAACGTTCAACCCGGAACAACCGCAGCATACAGGCACAAGTCAATACCTTCCGCCCGCCACAGTCAAGCACTCTAAAAAAAGCCGAGGGGTGTGCAGAGGGGCCGCGGCTTTGCGGCCCCTTTGCGGTTTTACTGTCTTTTAAAAAGACCAAAGTTTAGTATAAATCTTAATAATATCCTCTTTCTTCGGTACACGCGGATTTGCCGCTGTGCAGGCATCCGCAAGTGCCATATCCGCCATCTTATCAACCGCCGCAAAATAAGCATCCGGTGTGATCGTCTTCATCTCTTCGATGGTAAGCGGGATATTCATCTCTTTCTGCATAAACTGGATCCAGTTTACAAGAGATCTTACGCTCATAACTTCGTTATAATTGCTCAGTCCAAGAAGATGTGCAATATTGGAATATCTCTTTACTGCCGGAAGATATTCTTTCTGGCTTCTGCTGCGTTTGTTGATATTTGCATTATATTCAACAATATGCGGCAACAACATCGCATTAGCTCTTCCGTGAGGAATATGGAAAATAGCACCCAGCTGATGAGCCATACTGTGAGTAATTCCAAGACCTGCTGCATTGAAGGAAAGTCCTGCCAGACAGGACGCTACATGCATCTTCTGTCTTGCATGCATATCATTACCGTCAACATATGCACGATAAAGATATACGCCACAGATCTCGATTGCTTTCTCTGCAAGTGCAGATGTAAACTCATTATGGTTGATGCTGACATAAGACTCAATTGCATGAGTCAGAACATCCATACCTGTATCTGCTGTAATCGCAGGCGGAACACTACGTACAAGCTCCGCATCCAGAATTGCCTCATCAGCGGTCAGGCTTTCTGAGATCAGCGGATACTTCACATGTGCTTCTGTATCATTTACAACTGCAAAAGAAGTAACCTCGGAACCGGTACCACTTGTTGTAGGAATGGCAACCAGTCCGACTTTTCCGTAATTATTGATCTTCAGGCAAACTCACGGATTGCCTTGGAGGAGTCGATGGCAGAACCACCACCTACTGCAACAATAGCTTCCGGCTGATACTGAAGGAATTTCTTAACTCCTTCGGCAATTTTTCCAACCGGTGCATCCGGAACAACATCACAGAAAATATCAAATTCTTTTCCACCTGCCTGAAGCGGTTTTGTGATCATATCGATCATTCCGCTTTTTACAACAAACGGGTCTGTGATAACAAGGACTCTTTTGTATGGAATTTCTTTCAGTCTTCCCAGGGCATCAGCTCCAAAATGGATGGCTGTTTTCATTTCAAATGTATTCATAGAAACTGCTCCCTCTCGTCATACCGAAACACAGGTCTCTTTTGTCTGCCTGTGGCCGGATAAGTAAAGCGGATCTCCGCATTCCGCATACACTGCATGCTCATGAACACAATCGTTTTCCGATATATGTCCAACCTATTTCGGGTAGATGCATTCGATCTTATGCGCGCTGAAATGCTTCAGCCACTTTTCAGACGGCTTTTTGTCTGTGATGACCGTCTCGATATCCCGCAGCTGTCCTGCCACGGAAAAAGCAGTCTGATCAAATTTCGTGCTGTCTACCACCAGAATACGCATTTTTCCGGAATTGATCATGGCTTTTTTGGTTGTTCAAAGGCTTCTTTGGATTCCATGATTCCCAGATCCTCATTTAATGCTTTACAGGAAAAAATAACCTTGTCCACATAATAAGAACGGATCACTTCCTCGGTTCTGGCACCCAGGAATGCAAGATACCCTTCCTTCATCACTCCACCGGTGGAAATAATATTCCAGCCGGATACATCAGAGAGTTCCAAAAGGATCTCCATAGAATTGGTAACAACGGTAAGACGTTCCTTTTCTTTCAGAGCCTTGGCCACAAAAACTGCCGTTGTGCTGGCATCCAGAAAAATGTGATCTCCGTCATTCACCATGGAAGCAGCAATCTCCGCCATTTTCTGCTTTCCCTGTACATTCTGGTTTTTACGAATATTAAATGGTAAATCAATACCGACATCTTCGTTGATCACCGCACCGCCATAACTCTTTGTGGCAAGTCCCTCTTTTTCCAGCTTGTCCAGATCACGGCGGATGGTTTCTTCTGAGACACTGTAAAGCTGGCTTAGTTCACTTACAACAACCCTTTTCTCTTCCTGTAATTTCTCGAGAATCAGATTTCTTCTCTCTAATGCTAGCATAAGATGCCTCCTTTTCAGATGTCATTGCAGGGATACCCTTCAAAAGGATATCCCTCAGATATAAAGACAATATTAAAGGATCGTATCGATCATTCTCTTGTCCGGATGAGCGATCACTGAGGAATCCATGTACATTCCTTTTTCAGCTACCAGCTCTTTTGCTCTTTCGATAGAAGCCTCCACTGCAGAAACCTCGCCGGTAAGAAGCATGTATGATTTACCGCACATACCCTTGGCGATACGAAGCTCGATCAGATCAACGATAGCTGTCTTAGCTGCCTGATCTGCCGCCTCGATGATAGATGCTGCATCATAGGTCTCAAGAATTCCCAGGCACTGATCTCCTCGACCTGTGTGGTTCCGTAGATTGCCGGGAAAATGGACTCATGTGGATTGCCCAGTACAAAACTGTCAATACATTTGTCCTCGTATGTTGTTACAGCTGTGTCTACAGCAGCTTTTACTGCGCTTAAATCTCCGGTGATAATTGCAATATATTTTCCCGGACATACTGTCTGCGCCTCCACGATCTCTACTTCAGATGTCTTAACCATGGCATCTGCTGCAGTGATACCAGCTGGTGTGGTTTTAAACTCAATCATTCCGATTGCTCTACTCATTTTGTGCACGTCCTTTCTAATTTCTTGCAATTACAACATGGCGGTCTGTCACTTCTGTAACCTTACCGCTGATGGTTGCATGGATTCCGACACTTAATCCCTGTGCAGGCTGTGCGATCATCTGGCCTTCTGTTACCATATCGCCTACATTTACGATTGCCTGTGCCGGTGCACCGATATGCTGGCTTAAGAGAACCTTTACCTTCGATACGTTTACAAGTTCTTCCTGAAGCGGTGCATCCTTGTCATATTTGGTAAGTCCCAGACGTGCCATCAGACGCTCCTCAGGACTTGCGGTATTCTCTGGACTCCTGAACCGGCTTCGGCTGAACACCCTGAGGTGGTCTGATCCCTGCCTTACGAAGTCCGCCCTTCATATCTGCAAGCAGTGTTCTCGGAGCCAGGCTCTGCGGACACGCATACATCTCGCAGACACCACAGGAGCTGCAGAATGCAGAATTGATATAAGGATTTACATTTCTGAAATCCTGATTAGATGCTGCCATCATGAACATTGCCGGATCGATCGGGTGTCCCAGATTATGTCTCGGGCAAAGATCTGTACATGTATGGCAGTGGCAGCAGATCGATGCTGCTCTCTTCAGATCTATAGAAGAAGTCCGCTGCTTCTTCATGACAATAACATGGTCCTTTGGAAGAACCAGGATTGCATTCGTTGTTTTTGTAACCGGGTCTGAACCATTTCCGATACGTCCCATCATCGGGCCGCCAACGAAATATACAGGATCCTTTACAGTTGTACCGCCTGCCTGGGCAACAACCTCTTCCAGTGTACATCCCAACGGAACCTTCACTGTAACAGGGTTCTCAACCTCAGCAACAACGGAAACATATTTACATGTGACCGGTTTATGTTCTTCTACGCGCGGTATACATTGTAGAGAGTCTCTACATTAAATACGGCTACTCCCTGCTCGATCGGCAGTCCTCCGGGCCGTACCACACGTCCGGTTGCCTCATAAATAAGAACAACCTCATCACCATCGGATAAACCTCATCCAGAAGATGGATCTTAACCCTCGGGAATTCTTCAATATGCTGATTTAAAGCATTGATCGTCTGTACATAAGACTTTTTGATTCCGATAATGGCCTGTGAAGCTCCTACCGTCTCCGCAACCATATCGAATGTTTTCATGATCTCGTATGCGTGCTTCTCCAACAACTGTCTGTGAAGTTTCAGTAATGGTTCGCACTCTGCACAGTTCATAAGAATGGTATCCGCTTTGTCTGTCAGTTTCATGTATGTAGGGAAACCTGCTCCACCTGCTCCGACAACACCATTCTCCTGCATAATTTTCTGTAATTCTTTGATATCCATGGCGTTACTCCAATCCTGCACCGTCGTCTACGATACCGACGATGGCGGCATCTACCGGTGCTGTTTCTACGCCGCAGCCAATTCTTGCTGCGCTTCCTTGTGCCACCAATACATATTCGCCGATTCCCGCACCGATGATATCAATAGCGACAATCTGGCTGTGCTCGGCTTTCATATGATGCACCGGCTCCACGATCATGAATTTATTTCCTATGAGTTTTTCACTTTTTCGTGTGGAAACAATACTTCCAACTACTTTGCCTACGATCATATGAGCCTCCGTTTTTCTCTATATCCTCTGCTGGGGATGCCGGAAACGGCATCCCCGAAGGAGGAATATTATTTGATTATGGTAACTGTATTGCCTGTGGCAATTCTTGCTGCATTTGCTTCATCTGTATCAATATGCATTTCCAGTGTAAAGCTGTCATCAACACGGATCTTAACCTGATTAAAGATCGTTCCACGCTCATTGTCAGCTTTAACGGAAACAACATCACCATCATGTACACCCGCAGCCTGGGCATCCTTCGGAGCCATGTGGATGTGACGCATAGCCACAATACATCCCTCTTTCAGATAAATGGCACCTTTCGGTCCGACGATGGCGATCGGTGCACTTCCTGCAAGATCACCGGACATACGTACCGGAACCTTCATTCCCAGCTTGATCGCATCTGTTGCGGAAACCTCAACCTGTGATTTACTGCGGACAGGTCCGAGGATCCTTACATTCTCGATCGCACGGAGCTTCAGTCCCACAATGGTAACTGTTTCGTTGGATGCAAACTGTCCGCCCATCAGATCCTTTTTCTTTGTGAGCTGATAGCCTTCTCCGAACAGCGCCTCCACATGCTCCTGTGTCAGGTGAATATGTCTTGCGGAAACTCCGATAGGAACAACGAAACCATTGCCCTTGTCTTCGTTTTTGTTGATCGCATCGATCACCATTTTTGTGATCATTTCAATATTATTCGTTTCCAAGAGTACACCTGCTTTCTTTCGGTTTCATGACTGAACTTAACTCAAAACACACCGGCCGGAAGCCTTAATGGCCCTCAGGCCGGTGCGTCTTGGAACTGATCAGTTAGATTATTTAAGAACCGGAAGGATTTTCTCTACGTCTGTATGAGGTCTCGGAATTACGTGTGTAGCTACAAGCTCTCCAAGTCTGGATGCTGCTGCGCTTCCGCTCTCTACTGCAGATTTAACTGCTCCTACATCTCCACGAACCATAACTGTTACAAGACCGGAACCGATCTTCTCTGTTCCTACCAGAGCAACGTTAGCTGCTTTACACATCTGGTCAGCTGCCTCGATAGCTGCTGTAGTCCTCTTGTCTCAACCATTCCTAATGCTTCCTGTGTCATGATCATATCCTCCTTGTGGATTATAAATGCTTTATTTGTTCTCTTTACTTCTGACTATTTTGGTGCAGCAGCTTTATTTTTTGCTGCTGTTTTTGCTTGCCAGTGCTTCTTCCGGATTTTCCTGCTGTTTCTTTTTCCACCGGCTTGCACTCAGCTCAACCAGTTTGACGATTTCCTCGTGAGGATTGGCAATTACCGCATAGCTGGCAGGTTTTTTGATTGCCTGCTCCACTGCTGCATTGACAGCTGCTGTAACTGCTGATACATCGCCTTGTACGATCAGGGTCACCAGTCGTCCGCCCAGCTTACGCTCCCATGACGCCAGCTCAACGTCTGCCGTTTTGCACATGATGTCCAGGGCATTGATCGCCGCTACAACACCAGTGATTTCTATAAATCCATATGATTTTCCCATGAGCGAACTCCTTAATTAATTTCCGTTCCTCTCAAAGCCTGAAATCAGAGCTTCGGAAGAATTTTCTCTACGTCTGTATGAGGTCTCGGGATTACGTGTGTAGCTACGAGCTCTCCAAGTCTGGATGCTGCTGCGCTTCCGCTCTCTACTGCTGCTTTTACAGCGCCTACGTCTCCACGAACCATAACTGTTACAAGACCGGAACCGATCTTCTCTGTTCCTACAAGTGCAACCTCTGCTGCTTTTGTCATTGCATCTGCTGCCTCGATTGCAGCTGTGAGGCCTCTTGTCTCAACCATTCCTAATGCTTCCTGTGCCATGATTCTATCCTCCTGAATCTTATCTTCGTTACATTTTATCATATATGATTCCGCCACTTTTGTAAAGTGAACTTCGGAATCCTCTTAATCTTTATCCAAGGCGCTGATTTTCAGCATTTTCTGTGTACCTGGTTCCGGGTTGGGGATTATGTAATGCTGTACCACGCCTGTCATGCTCTCTGCAACTTTCATGCCGGCTTCTACCGCTGCCGTGACATCTGACACGCTTCCGCGGTACTTGATGCAGACAAGAAGCGGTACTGGCAGGCTGTCCGCATTCGCCGGTTTATTCTTATCGAATACCTCCAGGTGGACATTTGCAGCCTTGCACCCGGCGTCAGCTGCCACAAAGGCTGTTGCAAGTCCGAAGACCTCAAGAATTCCTACAGCTTCTGCCATGTTGCTTCTCCTTTCCCGTTAAGGTTATTTATTAACAATCGCGATCTTAAGACCTGTCATTGCCAGGTTTGTCTCAAGTGCTCGTTGATCTCCTCAAGCGGGAACTTGTGTGTGATCAGCTCAGACATTGGAAGTCCGATTGCTTTTGCTCTCTTAAGGAAATCAAATGTTGTTGCATAGTCTCTGAGGTTGTATACCCAGGAACCAACAAGGTTGATCTCTTTGGAGCAGAGGTCGAAGTGCGGGTTGATGGTAGCGTCTCCACCGTTGATGAAGAAACCAAGCTCGCAAAGACCGCCGCCGTTGCGGATAAATTTGTAGATGTTGGAGTGTGCATGAGGATTTCCAGTACACTGGAAAGCGAAATCTGCAAGATGTCCGCCCTGAGCCTCTTTCACAGCCTCAGCAAGTGCCTCAACACCCTTGAAGTTCATGAAGTTAACGGTTGTGTTTGCTCCCATTCTCTTGGCAAACTCAAGACGTTTCTCATTTCCGTCTACTGCACAGATATTATGAACACCCATTGTATGAAGAACAGCGATACAGATCAGACCGATCGGTCCGCAGCCCTGAACAACAACTCTGCTGTTGAATTTCAGGATTCCTGTTGTTTTTGCTCTCTCTACTGCATGTACAAGTACTGCACATGGCTCGATGAGGATACGGGAATCAAGATCCAGGTCACTTACATTAAAGAATGTGGAACCGAATTTTCCGCCTCTGATGAAGATGTAATCAGCGAACCAGCCGTTGAATTTAACGTCGTCATCCGGAAGAAGTCCGTATACGTCAGCGCCGCCTACGTTCTTCTTGTTAAGGTCGAACATTGTGATTTCCGGATCATCTTTGAAGATCATACAGGTAACGATCTTGTCGCCGACTTTAACCGGTTTACCAGCTGTATCAACTTTAACGTTTTTACCCATTTTTACGATCTCACCGGTTCCCTCATGTCCGAGAACTACTGGGATAAGACCAAACGGGTCATTTTTGTACTCATGAGCATCTGTTCCGCAGACGCCGCAGCCCTCAACTTTAACGAGGATGTCGTCGTCACCAACTTCCGGAAGATCATACTCCTGAAGCTCAAAATGTTTCTTCTCTGTCATCATTGCTACTCTTGCTTTTTTTGGAATTGTGTTTCCTGCCGGAGCAGCCGGAGCGCTTGTTGCAGCAGCTGCTGCAGGAGCGTTTCCTGTCATGCCGGAGAGAACCTGTTTAACGATTTCTTCGATATTTACATTGTTCATATCCATTGTTTCTGTTCCTCCTGATTAACGAATGCAAAGGCTGTCTGTCATTACGCAGCGTCTTCTCTTTGTGAATGTGCTTGCGCTTGTAAGTCCCTCACCGGTACGGCTTGCAATTGTGAATGTACAGAAACCTTCTCCGCCAAATCCAAGTGCGGAATAGGACGGGCCGTTCTTTACAAGGATTGCGGTATCAATTGCTTTCGCATATTTTGTAATGTTATCAATATTCTTGGAATGAATATGTGCGGAATGACGGTTGCCATGCTCAAGCCATACACCTGCTCTACAGCATCGTCAAAATCCTTAGCTCTTACGATTCCGAGGATTGGCATCATAAGCTCTGTTGTGATGAGCGGATGTTCCTTCGGTCCTTCGAAGATAATGCAGCGGGTATTTGCCGGTGCCTGAACTCCGATCATGGAAAGAAGTGTCTTCGCGTCACGTCCTACACATTTACGGTTCAGCTTGCCGCCTGCAAGTACAGTCTCAACAAGCTTATCCTGCTCCTCCTTGGATGCAAGGTAGCAGTCATTTTCTGTAAGCATGTAGTGCATTAACTCATCAACTACGGAAGATACTGCAACAACTTCCTTCTCAGCGATACATGGAAGATTGTTATCGAATGTACATCCGTTTACGATATCCTGAGCTGCCTTACGGATATCAGCAGTATCATCAACCAGTGCCGGCGGGTTTCCTGCTCCTGCACCGATTCCTCTCTTACCGGAGGAAAGAACTGCTGTTACAACACCAGGACCTCCTGTTGCTGCGATCAGATGGATATCTTTATGTTTCATCATAATATTGCTTGTCTCAAGAGTTGGTTTCTCAACTGTGACAGCGATATTATCCGGGCCGCCTGATTCCAGGGAAGCCTCATTTAAAAGATTAATTGCGTAAATAGAAGTTTTAACTGCTGCCGGATGTGGGTTGAATACTACTGTATTTCCGCCTGCCAGCATACCCATTGTGTTGCAGAGAACTGTTTCACTCGGTTAGTACATGGTGTGATCGCACCGATAACACCAAACGGTCCCATCTCGATCAGAGTCAGTCCTCTGTCTCCGGACCATGCAGTTGTTGTAATGTCTTCTGTTCCAGGTGTCTTGTCTGCTACCAGGTGATGTTTCAGGATCTTATCTCCTACATTACCCATACCAGTTTCCTCAACACCCATACGTGCCAGTACTTCCGCATTTTCTTTGATCTTCTTGCGGATGCAGGTGATGATCTTTTCTCTCTGGTCCATAGACATTGTCTTAACTACCAGCTGAGCCTTCTTGGCTGCTTCGATAGCATCATTCATATCCTTGAAAACGCCATGTTTTCCGGCCGGAGCATCTGCGATCTGCATTTTTGCCATAACTTCCTGTACAATTTCCTGTACCATATTCTCACTTATTGGCATGAGATGTCCTCCTTAATATTCCGTCAAAAAATTATTTCAGGCCAAGCTGAGCCATAACCTGTTTTGTGATCTGAGCAACAAGCTCTGCGTCATTCTTTGCTGTATCTGCTGCAGGAGCTGCATCTTTATCACAATCACAGTCTTTTCCAACGAAATCATACTGATATCCTGGGAACTGTTTGTAGTCCTCGCTGTGGCATGCACCGCCGCAGTTGTGGCAGTTCTTGCCGTCTTTGTTCAGGCAGAGGCTTGCCGGATGTTTTCCAGGCATACCGAATTTACGACGGATCGCATAGAGCTTCTCGATGTTCTCTTTGTCGAATTCCTTCGGTCCGCCAAGGAGCTTGGTCTGATACAGAAGCTGTGCATAGAACTCTACAGACTCCATCTTCATATATGCAGCGTTAAGGTCTGTGCTCCATGTAAGTGCTCCATGGTTCTCAAGAAGTACTGCATCGAAGTATGGAAGGTATTTCTCAAGGTTATCCGGAATCTCCATTGTGGAAGGTGTGCCGTACTCAGCGATCGGAACACATCCAAGAGCGATAACTGCCTCAGGCATGATCGGCTGTGTAAGCGGGATACCTGCGATTGCGAAAGATGTAGCATAGATTGGATGAGCATGTACAACAGATCCTACGTCCGGTCTCTTCTCATATACTCTCATATGCATCTTGATCTCAGATGATGGTTTGAATCCCGGGTTAGCCTGGATCACATTACCCTTGCCATCTACTTTACAGATGAACTCTGGTGTCATGAATCCTTTGGATACACCAGTTGGTGTGCAAAGATATTCATTCTCAGCTATCTTAACAGAAAAGTTTCCGTCGTTAGCTGCAACCATGTTACGGTTGTAGATTCTCTTACCGATGTCACAAAGCTGTTTTTTGATTTCAAACTCGTTTACCATGCTTAATTTCCTCCTTGAGCATTGGATTGCACTATTTTGTTTCTGAGAACATTTTACCCCATACCACAAAATAAGTCAAGGACAATCCGTTGTTTTATGTTGGTTTCTTGTTGTATTTTGTGTTGTTTTTATTGTTTTTTATATTTTCTGTTTGTAAAGGATCTTTTTTCTGTAATCCTGTATCTCTCAGCCGCCGATCTGGCAGTCCAGGCTGCATACCGCATGCACTGCATTCTTTAGCATCTGCATATGTTCTGCTGTAGGCGAAGGATTCCTTCCATTAAATAGGTCTGCCAAGTCCTTCATATTTATCCTGCCCCAGTCTGTGGTACGGAAGAAGATGGATCTTGTTTACGCCCGGAAGGGATGCTGCAAATCTTGCGATCGCCTGGATCTCTTCCACAGAATCATTAAATGTGGGGATCACCGGAACGCGGATCACCAGTCTGGTTTTTCCGTAGAGCGCAACCCTTCTTGCATTCTCCAGCATCAGTCCGTTGGCCCGTCCTGTGAATTCTTTATGTTTTTCCTGATCCATATGCTTGATATCCATCAGATATACATCCAGATAGGGAAGTACCTGTTCGATCTTTTCCCATGGGGCACAGGCCATACTTTCTACCGCTGTGTTGATCCCTCTCTCCTTTGCCGCGCGAAGAAGATCTCTGGAAAAGTCCGCCTGACACATACATTCCCCTCCGGAAGGGTGATCCCGCCTCCGGAACGATAATAATAGGCACGGTCTTTTTCCACCTCTTCGATCATCTCACGAACTGTCACGTCGCGGCCGATCACTTTATCTTCTCCCAGAACCTTCATGTTCTGGATCCGGTATTCCTGTGATTCCGGATTACAGCACCAGCGGCAGCGAAGAACGCAGCCCTTCAGGAACACGATGGTACGGATACCCGGTCCATCGTGTACTGAATATTTCTGAATATCAAAGATCCTGCCCTTTGTATCCAAATAGTCCATTCGTTACTCCTTTAGAAGCCCTGCTCAGTACGTCTGATGATATCGTCCTGCAGAGATCTGGAAAGTGTAGTGAACAATGCGCTGTAGCCTGCAACACGTACAACCAGATGTTTGTACTTCTCCGGATGCTTCTGTGCATCCAGAAGTGTTTCTCTGTCAACAACGTTAAACTGCATATGCATACCCTTCTGATCAAAGTATCCGCGGATCAGTGCTACGAATTTCTCCAGTCCTTCTCTTCCTGCAAGTGCTGACGGATGGAATTTCTGATTGAACAGTGTTCCGTTTGAAGCAATATAGTGGTCTAATCTGGAAACGGAGTTTGCAGCTGCTGTCGGTCCGCTTACATCCTTACCTGCTGATGGAGATACTCCATCGGCTACAGGCATGTGTGCCAGACGTCCATCCGGTGTAGCTCCTGTCTGTCCGCCAAGCGGTACATTTGCTGATACCGGATACAATCCTGCCTGGAACATACCTCCACGCGGGTTTTTATATTTCTCCAGTGGTTTTGTATAAGTATAGGCAACATCTCTTGCAAATGCGTCAACTTCCGGAATATCATTTCCGAACTTCGGCACTGCATCGATCAGCTTGAGGATTCTCTCGCCGTTTGTCTTCACCTGTTCTGATTCTGTTGCTGCAACAACAGTTTTCAGGATTGCTGCAACTTCTTTCTCACCTACCGGCTGTCCGGCAGATTTCATTGCAGAAGCAACCTCTGATACCATCTCTGCAACATCCTCGTTGCTCAGGCCCTTTCCATAGTTTGTGCTAAGAGCCATCTTCAGATCATGCATCGTGATCTTATTCTCGTCATAAACGAGTTTCTTTACTGCGTAAGTGCATCTGCCATATTGGCAACACCGAATCCCTGCGGACCTGTAAGTTATATACAGCGCCTCCCTGTTCCAGTGTCTTTCCTCTCTTGATACAGTCATCAACCATACATGCAAGAAACGGCAACGGTGCTCTCTCCGCATGTGCCATATCAATGGCATTGTCAGCATTAACAAGCAGTGCGATCGCGTAATCCATCTGTGCTTTATAAGCATCATAGAATTCATCAAATGTCTTCATATCCTCAACATTACCTGTCTTTGGGCCAATCTGTACACCCTTGTCCACACCATTTGAAAATACCAGTTCCAGCGGACGACACATATTGAAGAATGCTGCATCATGCCATCCATTTGTCTTACCAGACTTCTGTGGTTCTACACATCCGATGATGTTATAGTCTCTCGCATCCTGTAAAGTCAGTCCACGGCTCTCAAGTGACGGGATAATAACCTCATCATTATAATAAGCCGGGAGTCCGATTCCTGTTCTTGTAAGTTCTGCTGCATAAATCAGGAATTCATGTGGTGATCCATTCCAAACTCTTACTGAAAGAGAAGGCATTGGAAGGAATACATGCATAGATGATGTAATACACATAAATGAAAGATCATTCGTAACATCTATACCATCTTCATTCTGTCCTCCTGCAATCAGGTTCTGGAACAGACTGTAACCTGCGAATCCTTCTGCTGAAGCCGCATCACGGCACTTGTTCAGGTCATTTAATTTAACCCAGATACAATCCAGCAGTTCCTGTGCAAACTCTCTTGTGATCTTGCCGCTGTCGAGATCCTTCTTATAATAAGGATACATATACTGATCAAATCTTCCAGGGGATATTGAATGTCCACTGGACTCAATCTGTAACAGCTGCTGTACAAACCAGAAGGACTGACATGCTTCATAGAATCCTGTCGCACCCTTCTCCGGTACATTCGCACAATTCTGTGCAATGATAAGAAGTTCTTTCTTTCTTACCGGATCAGAACATTTCTCCGCCATCTCAAGTGCAAGCTTTGCATAACGACGGCATATGTAATTGCAGCATCACAGCTGATCATCACCGCCTCAAGGAAACGTGATTTTGTCTGGTAGTTACCATCACTAACCTTCATAGAAGCAAGCTCATCTTCTGCTTTCTTGCGGATTCCGGAAAATCCGATCTCGAGAACTTCACCGTACTTAACTGTCACATGTCCTACACCATTGTAAAAATAGTTTCCAGGTGTAAAGATATTGTGTTCAATGTCAAGTAATGTCTCCGGCTCCATATACGCTGTAGCCAGGTCACTTGTTGTACGGCCCTTCCAGTAAGCATTCGCCTCTTTCAGTTCCTTCTTCGTCTGCTCAGAGATGTAGAACGGGTCAGCACTTCTTGTTTCAACTGTATCAAACTCTGCCTCCAACCACTCGTAAGAGAACTCCGGAAATGTCTGGCATCCTCTTGGGGCAAGTGTGCTGCTTCCAACAACAAGTTCCAGGTCACGGATTGTGATCGGAATATTCTCCAAAATATGCTGGAACGCTTTTGCTCTACGGATGATCATTGGTTCATTCTCAGTCTGTTTGTACGACTCCGTAATCAGTACTGCTCTCGCCGACTCAATCTCAGGCATCTTCGCATACAGGTTTTCTACCAGTTTTGGAATTCTGTCCGACTTCGGGATGGGAGTACTGTCATAAGTATAAAGTCCCATTTTGTTCTTAAACTCCTTTCTTCCAATATTAACATTTATTATACTTATTTATCCCTTAAAGTCAATCAAAACACAATACATCCCACATTATATTTCTCTAAAGTTACAACAAATCCCAACATGGTTTGTGTTGTGTTTTATTTGTTTTTTCTCTGTATTTTACCTCGAATTAATTGACATTTTACTCAAAATACCGCATAATTAGGGTATATATGCGACATGACACGTTAATCGACACTGTGTCTCTCGCGCGAACGATTAGAAAGAAGGGTTGGATTATATGGCTTCTTATGAATTTGATATCCACACACATTCCATCGCCAGCGGGCACGGAACCTGTGCAACCATGACTGATATGGCAAAAGCTGCGAATGCAGCCGGACTTAAGATGCTTGGAATTTCCGATCATGGTCCGAAAACGCTTGGTGGCGGACGCATTTCTTATTTCCGCAGCCTTGCATTTGCACAGTCAAAGCGTCTCGGTGTTAGAATGCTTTACGGCGCAGAGGTAAATATTCTGAATCAGGAAGGAAAACTGGATCTTGATGATGAGATTTTAGAGTCTCTGGATTATGTTATAGCAAGTATGCATCGTCCAATTTTCAAGTCTGGAACAGCAGATGAGAACACCCGTGCTTATATCAAAGCTATGGAGAATCCTAATGTTAATATCATCGGTCATTGCGATAACGAGAAATTCCCGGTAGATTATTTTGCGCTTTTCCGTGCTGCAATGGAGAACCATGTTCTGCTTGAGATCAACAACAGTTCTTTAAGTCCGAATGGATATCGTGGGGATACGACCTACGCTGATCTCTTAATATTGAATCTGTCCAAGCACTTTAATTATCCGGTTCTGTTCTCCAGTGACAGCCACGGCACAGAACATGTTGGAGATTTCCAGTATGCCGAAGCTTTGGCTCGAAAAGCTGACATTCCGGAGGATCTTATCCTGAATTACTCTGTGCGTAAATTCATGGGATTTTTAGGCGAGAGATAATACTATAATATAGAAGGAATACTTACAATGGGAAAATGTCTTTTCTTTGATGCAGATGGAACAATTTTAGATATTGTAAAAGGAACACCAGAAGATACAAAACTTGCACTTCAACAGTTGAGAAAAAACGGACATAAGACTTCATCTGTACCGGTCGTTCAAACGCTTTTGTTCCTGAATATCTTATGAAGGAGATTGGATTTGACGGACTTATCGCTAATCTTGGAGCATATATCGAATATAATGGAACGCGGGTGTTTGAGCGTGAGATGCCAACCGACCTGGCATGGAATACCGTAGAG
>ENA-OQAS01000397-OQAS01000397.1-human-gut-metagenome-genome-assembly--contig:-NODE-397-length-22906-cov-2.539313_pt1 | contig 22906 bp, 23 predicted proteins | sample MGYA00242733_ERZ504523 | MGnify/ENA primary metagenome ERZ504523 (study PRJEB26092, sample SAMD00036239) | human gut metagenome | host: Homo sapiens | study: EMG produced TPA metagenomics assembly of...
GAAAAAAAGATGCCAGCAGCCGCTTTCCGGTAGAAAGCGTGGAAAAGTCGGTGAAAAAGAAAAACGCGGCAGGCAAAAGAATTAAAAGACCTGTCGTGACAAGGATCACCTTACTCTGCATCCGGTAGCGATGAAGCCGCCACTTGTTTTCACAGACATCGTCCCATGTCAAAAAACCAATGCCGCCAACTACGATCAGCAGCATGATCGTGATATTGATTGTCGAACTGCCGGCATAGCCGGTAAGGGATGGATAGAGATTACTTCTGTTCCAAGAATGTCAAATCCGGCGTTGCAGAATGCGGATATGGAATGAAACACTGCCATCCAGATGCCGCGCCATCCATACACCTGATAAGAATTCCTGAGGAATATTATTAATAAAATACTTCTGTAACATAGCTTTTAACTGCATATTCTTAGATCTCTGCAATGCTACAAGAAAGAATACAACAACAAATAACAGAAGCTTAATACCCATTGGTACATTATTCCATATATATAATGCTAAATTTGTTGAAAATGTAAATATAACAAATGCAAATATCATATTAAATATAACCGTAAATATGTAAGTCTTAATCCATTCAACAAGATTAAGTGCTTTTAACTGATATAACAGCTTGTGATAATTCCTTGACTCTTCAACCGTAATAGGCATCTCATATACTTCCATAAGACTCCTCCATTAACCGTGCTTTTAATAGATTATATCCAAAATGCCTTAATTTGCAACCATTAATACCGCTTCATTTATTAATAATCACTTAAGATTTCCTCAACATATTTAATTGAAATTTCAAGATAATTAGATATCTCATATTCTGGCACACCATTATCGTGAAGAATGAATATTAATTCTTCTATTGTTGTACCTTTTTGTCTTTCCATAACTATAAAATGTTTAACTTGTGCCTCATTCATAATTCCCCACCTCCATATGTCTTATGTATCTAGTTATTAACATATAGTTCTGACTGTTTAATTATTTTATCAAGCATATGTACTCTTATAAATGGGAAAGAGAAGTAATATCCGTCAACTATATCGATGGATTTATTAATAATTTCAACAGCCAAATCAATTCCTGCCTGTTCTCCTTCTTCTTTAGTCATATCCGGTCTGTATCTTAACAGAACTCATCAGTTACATTAATGCCTGTCATCTCATTCTTCATAAATGAAGCATTCTTAAAGCTCACTAACGGCATTATTCCACATAGAATTCTTGCACCTGTTTCTTTTTTTATTGTGGCAATTTCTTTCTATATCCTCATCACAGAATGCTGGCTGTGTCATAAAAAATGTAGCTCCTGCTTCCATTTTCTTCTTTACTCGTCCAATCTCTATATCCAGTCTTTTTCTGCCCTGATTAATAGCTCCGCCATATGTAACAGGCTGGTCTGCAAACTGTTCTGAATTCATATCATCTAATATATTCATAAAGCCTACAGAGTCAAAGTTAAATACGCTCTTAACACTGCTTCTCATTACCGAAGGTATTGGATCACCTGTAATGACAAGAAAATTATTAATGCCATTAATATCAGCACCTAATATCTGTGACCTGATTGCGATGGCATTTTTATCCCTACAGCAAAGATGTGGCATAACACACATTCCCGTCTGCCTTGATACTTTTTCTGCCATAAGAATAGAGTCTGCTCTTGTTCTTCCTGATGGCGAGTCTGGAAATGTCAATACATCTACACCCTTGCTTTTAAGATAATGTGCCGCATCTAAGAGCTTATCAGCATTACTGTCAAATGGAGGTGCAAGCTCAACTGCGATAAGCTTCTTCCCCTCCTTATTGTGATAAAATGCTGTGTTTACTGCCTGTACTGAATTATCAGTCTCCCAATCACAGCCTTCACCCTGTATGTTCTGTGTAAAATCTGCTTTGGAAGCTATTCTGTCAATATAGTCAGGTGTTGTTCCACAGCAGCCGCCGATTATATCAGCACCTGCATTTAACAATTCACACATTTTATCAGAATAATAATCCATATTCTTGTCAGAGAATATCATACGTCCGCTGACTGCCTGAGGATAACCTGCATTAGGAAGTGCACTTAAATACTTGTCAGTATGACGGCGTTCCTTTAATATGAACTGTTCCATATGTCCCGGTCCAATTCCGCAGTTAAATCCTAGAGCATCAATATAAGGATTATCATCTGCAAGCTTAACTAGCTTAGAAGAACTAAGTCCACAATTACTATATCCAAACTGGTTGATTGCAAACTGTGTTATAACAAATGGTCTGTCTGTCAAAACACTATCTGCTGTATTAATTCCACCAGTCGCAGCACTTCCTATATAATCTATGGCATCAGATATATTAGACAAATCTGCAAATGTCTCGAACACGAATACATTAATTCCTTCTTCAAGAAATACCTTCGCAATATCTACATATTCATCTACTACTGCCTGCTTGTCAAAAAGATTATCATTAGGTATAGGACCTATATCTGCGGCAATATATACTTCCCTGCCACATTCCTTAACTGCCTGTCTTGCATTGGCAACAGCTGCTTTTATATTAGCTTTAACCTCATCAAAATTGCATTCAAGATTAACAGTATTAGCCGCAAATGTATTGGTTCTTATAAGCTTTGCCCCTGCATTAATATATTCTTTGTGAATATCTGTGACACGTCTGCCCATAGTAATATTAACAGACTCTGGCAGTTCATTAGTATCATAAACTCTTGAGTAATATGTACCAAATGCTCCGTCCGTTATTAACTTATGTGCTTCTAAATAGGTTTTAAGCTTTTCCATACAACTCTCTATTCCTCTCTACGTTCTTTTCAATTCTTAATCAATCGGTATTCCTTATAAATACCATTTCAATTAAACCTTAATTAATCAACCGATACTTCTGTTATTAATATATTTCAATTAAAATCACATCTTATTCATATATAATATTGTTAATTAGTAAATCCCATATTGCTACATTGGTGCCGGTCACACTTTAAGTGAATAACCGACACCAATCTGGCATATATTAATATATTTTTATATTCTACATCTGATTAATGTGTAAGGAAGAACATTAGGGTAAATAATATAGCTATTACCCATGTAAATGCTTTAACTTCCTTAGACTTGCCAGAAAATACTTTTATAAGAATATATGATATAAGACCAAATGCAATACCATAACTTATATTATATGCAAATGACATAAATGCAATTGTAAGGAATGCTGGAACTGCAACTGATATATCATTCCAGTCAATCTTAGCTACACCACCCATCATAAGTACACCAACGTATATAAGAGCTGCTGCTGTAGCACTACCTGGAATTAATGCTGCTATAGGGCTTAAGAACATTGCCACAAAGAACAAACATCCTGTTGTGAATGATGATAAACCTGTCCTTCCACCTTCTGCAACACCTGATGATGACTCAACGAATGTTGTAACTGTAGATGTACCACATACAGCACCTGCACAAGTTGCAAGGGCATCTGATAACATAGCCTTCTCAAAATTAGGAACCTGTCCATTCTCATCAAGCATATCACCTCTTGAGCATGCACCATAAAGTGTTCCAAGAGTATCAAACATATCTACCATACAGAAAGCAAGAGCTGTTGTAGCAATTATAAGTACAAGGTCTGCTGTTGTATGATTAGCAAGATAATGTGAGAAATCAAATCCCTGTGTAAATACCTTGCCAAATGACATTGAAGCCCAGTCACCAAATGCAGCAAATGGATTAAGAGTCATTCCCTCAAAAAATCCATCATAAAAGCCTGGTATAGTAAATCCTAATAAATAGTAAATAACCGTTCCACCAAGAATGCCCCAGAGTACTGAACCTTTAATCTTTCTTACTGAAAGAACTGCTATTATAACAAGAGCAGCTATAGTTACAATCTTTGGCATAATTGTTGCCCAGCTTGCATTACCATTAAGTACATTAAATGAAGCAAGATTTACAAGTGTTGACTCATCATTAACAATAAGTCCTGCATTCTGTAAACCAAGAAATGCAATAAAAAGACCGATACCAGCTGGTATAGCCATTCTTACTGCATCAGGTATAGCAGCAAAAAGCTTTGCTCTTATTCCTGTTATTGTAAGAATAATAAATACAATACCATCTAAAAGAACTAATACAAGTGCGTTAGCATAGCTTAACCCAAAATTAAAGCAGGCTGTATACACGAAAAAAGCATTAAGTCCCATACCTGATGCCAGACCTAGCGGAAGGTTAGCAAGAAATGCCATTGCAAATGTTCCAACAACTGCTGAAAGAGCTGTAGCAATGTATATAGCATTGTAGGATACTTCTGGAAGTGCAGAAAACATACCTGCATTAACCATAAGTATATACGACATTGCCATAAACGTTGTGATACCGGCAAGAACTTCAACCCTTACTGTTGAGCCGTGTTCTTTTACCTTAAAAAACTTTTCCATTATTAAGTCTCCGTTTCTTAAATTATTACGTATGCTTATATAGCGTTTACACTCGATTATAACATACATTTATTAACTTTGACCAGTCTATTTTTATAATTATTTAACAGACTTTAATAGAAAGTTTAATATTATTCAACCATATCTCCAATGTTCTTTAATACATCTTCAACATTATAAGGCTTAGTAATGAACTTCTTAGCACCTTCTTTAAGTGCCTTAATAACCTTATTCTGCTGTCCTGCGGCTGTTATCATAATAACATTAGCATCCGGATCATAGTCCATAATCTTCTCAAGGCACTCTATACCATCCATATTAGGCATTGTAATATCAAGCGTAACAACATCCGGAGCATACTGCTTATAAGCAAGCTCACCTTCAAGACCATCAGAGGCTTCTGCAACTATACAATATCCAGCATCTTCAAGAATATTTCTTAACATCATTCTTGACATACCTGAATCATCTACGATAAGAACTGTGTGCTTATCACCCTCATCTACCGAACCTGCCTTAACAGCAAGCTTTCTTGTTACCGGCATCTGCCCTATAGTAACATCACTATCTACAGCAATATATAATGATACTTCACAGCCATTGATATATATAGGAAGAACATAAGCATTACCCTTGGCAATCTGATTCTCATATGCGAACTGAGGAAGAATTTCGATATCAATATTCTCATTAGATAATGCTGATGAGAAAAGTCCATCTATACAATTAATGAATTCACCTACTGCATCGTAGCTTTCAAGTCCGAATTGGAAATCATCTGACTTAGAATATCCCTTTGCAATATCAATAAATGCCTGTGGGTCATTCTTTACAGCAAAACCTATCACTGAATTAACATCACCTTCACATCTCTGTCCAGCAAATGCCCTATATTCAAAATTATTTACATGCTCAATCTTTCCAATATAATAATTGCTTGTAACAAATCTTGTAATATTTCTTAATGCAAGTGCCGCAATATCTGTTATATATGGCTTTGAAGCATATGCAAACATAGGCACAATCTTATCAATATCATCATTCTTTAAAGCCTCAAGTTCTTCAGGTGCAAAACCAATGCTCTTTCTGAATTCTTCAATGTGTGTTTCAATATCGTTCTGTGAAAGGCCACTTACCTCTTCAAGCACCTGCATAAATTTGATATAAGTGCTTCCCTGCTTATTAAGCATATCCTCTAGCTGTTCCTTAGTTATATAGCCTTCTTCAACCGCTATATCACCGAACTTAGCATCCTTTTGTGTCTGGAGAATATTAATCTCCTCAGCCTTTTCCTTAGTAAGAATACCTTCTGATACAGCAATAAAGCCAAGCTTTGCCCTTACATTTTCCATCTTGCTAATAACTTCATCCAACTGTTCCTTAGTAATAACTTTATTGTCCACAAGATATTTTCCAAATAACTGACTAAACATACATATCTCTCCTTACTATATTATCACTATTCTAATTTTAATATATTCTAATTCATTCTTAATAAAATTTCAATTATTTATTAAGAAAAGTACAAAAAATGAGTACTGCAACCAAAAGGTCACAATACTCATATAAAAACTATATATCCTGTATATAATCTGTCAATTACTTAATGAGGCTTTCTTTAATCTTAACAACTGCCTTATGAATGTTAACTGGTTCATCCATTGTGCAGTTAGGACGATGAATATCATTAGTAAAGAATACTGTGAATTCACCCGGATGTAATGTTACGAACTGCTCATTCTCTACATCTGCATAGAAAATATTATCCTTACCTGCTGGTTCTTCACCTGTAACACCTGGAAGAAGTGGTGCATAGCCCTGTACTTCCTTTCCTGTGAAAAGATACTGGATATCGATATAATTTCTATGGCTTTCTGCTCTCTTATTCTCAACTGGAGCTGTTGTCTGGTCCTGAATAAGTACAAAAATATTATCTCCGTCAAGCTCATATCTTCCCACTGGAAGCTCTGCTGTTTCTGGCTTTGCAAGAAACTCTAAAGCTGTAGCAATAGCTGCTGGATACTGATAATTGCCTTTCTTGGCATTAAGTGATGCATAAATCATTGTTAAAAACCCCTTTCGTGTCTTTTTAAAAATTTCTTATATAAACTGTAGCACTATATGATACAAGTTTCAACACTTTTCTAACAACTTTCCAACCTTACACAACAAAACACGGATATCCGCCATATCCAATCCTGAGATTGAACTACAGCATAATACCCGTGTCCTATTCTACTTATCTAATCAGAAGATTTTATTATTAATTATTATTCCTGAATAGCCTTAAATGCCTCATCAAGTCTTCGATAATATCATCAATATTCTCTGTACCGATTGAAAGTCTGATTGTGTTAGGCTTAATTCCCTGGTCGAGAAGTTCTGCTTCGTTGCACTCTGAATGAGTTGTGCTTGCTGGATGTATAGCAAGTGACTTAACATCAGCTACATTTGCAAGAAGTGAGAATAACTCAAGATTATCGATGAACTTCTGTGCTTCTGCTGCTCCACCCTTGATTTCAAATGTGAAGATAGAACCACCACCGTTAGGGAAGTACTTCTTGTAAAGTTCCTGCTGCTCAGCATTAGTTGAGATAGATGGATGGTTAACCTTTTCTACTAATGGCTGATTCTTTAAGTACTGAACTACCTTTAATGCATTCTCAACGTGTCTTTCTACACGAAGTGATAATGTTTCAAGTCCCTGAAGGAAAATGAATGAATGTATAGGTGAAATTGTAGCACCTGTATCACGAAGAAGGATAGCTCTTATGTATGTAACAAATGCTGCTGGAGCTGTATCCTTTGCAAAGCTTACGCCGTGATATGATACATTTGGCTCTACTAACCATGGGAACTTATCTGCCGCTGCAACCCAGTCAAACTTACCGCTGTCTACGATTACACCACCAAGTGTTGTACCGTGTCCACCGATGAACTTAGTTGCTGAATGAACTACGATATCAGCACCATATTCGATAGGTCTTACAAGGTAAGGTGTTGCAAATGTATTATCAACTACAAGTGGAATGTTGTGTGCGTGTGCAATCTTAGCTATTCTTTCAATATCTACTACTTCTGAGTTAGGATTGCCAAGTGTTTCAATCTGTACTGCCTTTGTGTTAGGTCTGATAGCTGCTTCGATAGCATCATAATCAAATGGATCTACGAATGTAGCTTCAATTCCGTAATCTGGAAATGTATGTGCTAAAAGGTTGTATGTACCACCATAAATATTCTTAGCTGCTACGATATGGTCACCTGCGTGTGCAAGTGCCTGGAAAGCATATGCAAGTGCTGCTGCTCCTGAACCAACTGCAAGTGCTGCTACACCACCTTCGAGTGCTGCAATTCTCTTCTCAAATACATCTTCTGTTGGGTTAGTAAGACGTCCGTAAATGTTACCTGCATCTTTAAGACCGAATCTGTCAGCAGCGTGCTGGCTGTTATGGAATACATATGATGATGTAAGGTAGATTGGAACTGCTCTTGCATCTGTAACTGGATCAGGCTGTTCCTGTCCTACATGTAACTGTAATGTTTCAAACTTAAGATTTCTGTCTTCGTAATGTTTCTTTGCCATAATAATATCCTCCATATCTATTGTCTAATAAGTCTTAGCATATAATTCATATATGTGTTTGTTATCGTTGTCATTATATTACAGCCATTAACCTACCAAGTCAATAGTAGATATTATTCCTAATAAATATAACACATTATAGTTTTTACCTATAACCCAACACACAAAAAAGCGGCAGCCAAAAAGCCACCGCTAATTATTACAACCATCTCTCATTACACTACTCCAGCCAAACACCGCCCCCTCGTTAAATTAATAATCTCCCGATCGCATCCCGCCGTCTGTCGCACCCCAGTTGTGCAGGCGTGTTATATTACAAGCTGGGTGCTTTTGCAGCCGTCGGCACTTAGCGGCTGTCCTTTAGCCGCTTACGTGTCCGCTACGGCTGCAAGCAGTGCGAACGTGCCCAACGGCAATAAACAGCCTTCACAACATCCGTCCGCCACACACCTCCTGGCAGAGCCATTGAAGATTATTAATTCAACGGACAAGTAATCCTGAACATCTCCTCTATTATATGATGAAGCAGCTGTGCCGTCTCACTATCCGCAAGTTTATAATATATCTCTTTACCTTCTCTTCTGCTTGTTATAAGCCCGCTCTTTTTCAACAGCTTAAGATGATGTGAAACCGCAGGGTCACTCATATTCATAGCTGCCGCGATATTACTTACACATTCCTCGCAATGACATAAAAGCCATAATATCCTGATTCTGCTTCCATCACTTATCTGCTTGAATACTTCTGCCACTACTACACATTCATCTGTGTCTGGCATTCTTTCAAGAACTTTTTCAATATTCTGTCCGTGGTCGTGTGGAAGATTTACTTCTGACATTTCCCATTCCTCCTAATCTGCATACTGTAATCTGTCTGTCTTATTCGCAGGCTAATCTTTATATGAAAGACATCTTGTTGCATTAAGAACTGCAAGCACCATAACACCTACATCTGCAAATATAGCCATCCACATATTAGCAACACCTGCTGCACCAAGTGCAAGGCAGGCTATCTTTATTGCAAGTGCAAATACTATATTCTGGTGAACTATTCTTAATGTCTTTCTCGAAATATTCATTGCTGTAGCAATCTTTGCAGGGTCGTCATCCATAAGAACAATATCAGCCGCCTCAATTGCCGCATCTGAACCAAGTGCACCCATTGCTATACCAATATCTGCTCTTGAAAGTACTGGCGCATCATTAATTCCATCACCGACAAACGCAAGCATTTCATCTTTACCCTTGCTGTTAAGAAGCTTCTCAACCTCAATAACTTTATCTGCCGGCAAAAGCTCACTCTTAACTTCATCAACACCAAGCTTTCCTGCAACCTGTTCTGCAACTTTCTTAGCATCGCCTGTAAGCATAATAACCTTTTTAACGCCCGCTTTCTTAAGTGCTGCAATCGCCTGTTGTGATGTAGGCTTGATAACATCTGATATTACAATACAACCAGCATATATGCCACCGATAGCTACATATACAAGTGTGCCAAGAGCATTTTCTATGCTATCTTTCCCAGCACTGCTGTCAATGTTGTACTTATTCATAAGCTTTAAGTTACCAGCTAATACTTCTTTACCGCCTATATCAGCTTTTACGCCGTGTCCGCTTATCTCCTCTATATCTGTAACCTGTCCGGTTTCAACTTCCATACCATAAGCCTCACGTATACTCTTACTGATTGGGTGGCTTGAATAGCTTTCTGCATATGCTGCCGATTTAATAATATCTTCCTTAGTAAATCCATTGGCAGTTATAACATCTGTAACTTCAAATACACCTTTAGTAAGTGTTCCTGTCTTATCGCATACAACATATTTGGCTTTAGATAAATTCTCAAGATAGTTAGAACCTTTGATAAGGATACCTCTAGAAGAAGCTCCACCTATTCCACCAAAGAAGCTGAGAGGAATAGATATTACAAGGGCACAAGGGCAGCTTATAACAAGTGTTGTAAGAGCTCTTATAAGCCATTTTGACCATTCAGCAGGATTGCCCATAATAAGACTTACTACTGGTGGAATAACCGCAAGCACCAAAGCTCCTATACATACCGCTGGTGTATACACCTTTGAAAATCTTGTGATAAAATTCTCTGAACGGGATTTTTTCATACTTGAATTCTCAACAAGATCCAATATCTTAGATACTGTAGACTCGCCAAATTCTTTAGTTGTCTCTATCTTTAAAAGGCCTGTCAGATTGACACAGCCGCTTATTACCTCATCTTTGACCTTTACACTTCTTGGAAGGCTCTCACCTGTAAGTGCACTTGTGTTAAGTGTAGATTCACCACTTACAACAATGCCATCGATTGGGATTTTCTCACCAGGTTTTACTACTATTATTGTCCCGATTTCCACATCATCCGGATCAACCTGTTCTAACCCACCTTCCTGCTCGATATTTGCATAGTCAGGCCTTATATCCATAAGCGCTGTGATATTCTTTCTGCTCTTGCCGACAGCGTAACTCTGAAAAAGCTCACCTATCTGGTAGAAAAGCATAACTGCTGCACCTTCTACATATTCACCAAGTGCTATTGCACCGACAGTAGCTATTGCCATAAGAAAATTCTCATCAAATACTTCACCATGGAATATTCCGTGAACAGCCTTCTTTAAAATATCATATCCTATTACAAGATATGGAATAAGGAAAAGCACCAGTTCCACATATTTATTAACAGGAGCAAGATAGCATATAAGCTTAAATGCTACTAAAAGAACGGCTGATATAATAATTCTTATTAATACTTTTTTCTGCTTCTTAGTCATATTATCCTCCATTCCTGCGAAGCATTCTCCTAATTAACATTAACTAATTATTAATTAAAGAAATATCTCGCAATCAGATTCAACCTTCTTACAGTTCTTTAATACGTCCTGCATTACAGAAGCCACATCTGCTCCCTCATCGAATTCAACCTTCATCTTCTGTGTCATAAAAGAAACTGTTGCATCTTTAACACCTGCTGTCTTCTTAGCTGCATCTTCCATCTTTAATGCACAGTTAGCACAATCAACCTCAATACCATATGTTTTCTTCATAACAAACCACCTTTCTGTGTCTTAACCGACACTGCAGACCTGTTATCCAGCCCGCTTTGCTTATAAATTTAATATTATGTGAAGCACTTATATATTATGCTTTACTTCATATAAACATTTAAACAAATGTTTAATTGTTTGTCAATAGCTTTTACTTATTTTCCAATAAGTTATTGTTACAATTTTCTCAATAAGTTATTGTTTAATTTTTCTCAATCAGCTATTTTACTCCAAATTTATCTACAAAAAAACCTGACAAGATTATCCAATGTAATCCTGTCAGGCTTCTGATATTTTCTCATAATTCTGAATTATTATATTGATAGTTAATTATAACTGTAAATCTTCGTAATCTTCTGGAAGAATCTATGATATATAATATGACATCCTTCATCTTTAAAGCAGTAATAATATCTGTCATCAGCTTTATCTGCAAACTTTATAAGAACATCAAACTCACCATCTTTGATATACTCAATAATAACTCCATCATAACTGTCATTAAAAATTCAATTATATCTTTCATAGATGTACTATGCTTCTAATAAGATCAACAAGCTTTCTTATAAACTCATTCTCGTCAGTATTATTGTGAATATATTCCACTCCATTTTCATTAATCTCAAGCAGAACCTGTCTTTTATTACTGAATGTGACACCGCCAAGAATATCAGTATATTGCCTGAAATCCTCATCATCGCCTTCAAGAAGCTTTACCATATCACTATAGCTTGTATCCCTAACATCGCACCCAAACATATGACATAATGAGCTTAAAGGATAATATAATCTTATATTTTCTTTTCTGTAACCAAGCTTAGCTTCTTCTTCCCTGATTAAATCAATAAGATTGTGCTGTAAATTATCATATCCATTGATAATATTATTCTTCATCCTCTATTTCTTCCTCGCCATCGTGAACATCTTTCTTAGGCTCTTTAAGACCAGGAATATCAACATTATGCTTCTTGCAATAATCCCAGAGAGCTGCGTGGATTGATTCCTCAGCAAGAAGCGAACAGTGTACCTTTACTGGTGGAAGTCCATCAAGTGCTTCCATAACTGCCTTGTTAGTTACTTCCATAGCTTCGTATATTGTCTTGCCAATAACCATATCTGTAGCCATACTGCTTGTTGCAATAGCTGCACCACAGCCAAATGTCTTGAACTTGCAATCCTTGATTATCTTAGTATCCTCATCTATATCAAGATATATTCTCATAATATCTCCGCACTTAGCTTACCAACTGTACCGACACCACTTGCATTCTCTATCTCACCTACATTATGAGGATTGCTGAAATGCTCTATAACTTTATCTGAATACTGCATATTCTAATATCTCCTTTACTAACCTTTGTACCTTAAACGACAAATAAGGCATTTTAAAATTCATATCATTATTGTATGTTTTACCATTTTTCGTACAATATGTCAACCATACAAATGAATACGCAGGCGAAAACATATTTCACCTGCATATTTAACCTATTCATCAAATAATATTAATTATATTATCTCTTCTTTAACCCGTTACCGCTGAATTTCTTTATCTGTGTAACAAGCTCTGCGGATACATTAGCAATCTTATCTGTAGAACCTTTACACTGTTCCATAACCTGCTCAAGATTATTCATATTCTCCTTGGTAATCTGTCCACTGCTTGCATTTTCTTCTGCAAACTGTGCAAGATTATCAACACCATAAGCTATTGTGTTCTTATGCTGCTCTAAATCAGAGGCTTCTGCCGCTATGCCGCTTACAGCACTTCCAACTCTGTTAATCTCTGAATTAAGAGTTGCAAATATAGCTTCTGTATCTTTAATCTTGGCATCCTGCTTTTCAAATGCTTCCGATACCTTCTTAGCTGTTTCCACACTGATATTAGAATTCTCAATAAGTCCATTGACAATCTGGTTAATATGCTCTGTAGACTCTCTTGACTGATCTGCAAGCTCTCTTATCTGCTCTGCTACAACTGCGAAGCCCTTGCCATTCTCACCTGCTCTTGCCGCCTCAATACTTGCGTTAAGAGCCAGAAGGTTAGTCTGGTTAGATATACCGGCAATAATCTCAGTTACCTTTCTAATCTCCTGGGCTGAGGCATTAGTACGCTCTGTTTCATTACTTACCTCGTCCATAGCGTGTCCGCTTTCTTCACTTATTGTAATAAGCTCTTTCATAATATCAGCAGCTCTGTTGTTACACTCATTAAGTGTATCTATGCTTTCCTTAAGCCCTTCAATATTAGTCTGTATATTATCAACAGCCTTGCTTATTGAGTCAGTCTTTACCTTAATATCGGCTACCTTATCAGCCTGTACTGTAGTATTATCTGTAATTGTTGTTACCGCTGCATTGGTGCTGTCGGCAACTGTGTGCATTGTATCAAACATTGCAACAAATTCTTCTGAAACCTGTTCAAGTTCAACTGTAGCATTTCTTATTGCAGCAACTGTTCCTGTAATACCCTCAAATGCAATTGTTACATTGCGGACGATTTCTCCAACTTCATCATTTCTTGCTGAAACCTTCTTAATCTTTTCAGCAGTCTTATCATCACTTGATGCAGTACCTGCTATTGCTCCCCTTAATAGAACAACTATGCTTCTTAAAATATTAAGAATTAACACAACAAATATCGCAAATACAACTGTAATTAATACAAAAGCAGTCAATACATTAATAATATTCTTATTAAGCAATATAAATATTATAATCATAACGATTAATATTTGTGCTATAAAAGCTGCTGCCGCAAGTATAAGCTTTTTTTATAAAATTATTATCTTTCATTATATTAGTGCCTCCTTTTCTAATGCAGAGCCTCTCCTAACCCTGTATCACTATATTTTAGATATTATACACTGATTTTTGACAAAATGCACTATATCAACCTCTAAAATCAACCATTTTCTTTACGTTGCATAAATATTCACATCTCATTAAGACCCATGATACACTACATAAATCTTTCATCGAATTCATTTGCCGGATAAGGCTTTCCAAATAAATATCCCTGTATATAGTCGGGATTTATTCTTCTTAACTCATCAAGCTCCTCCGGTGTCTCTACACCTTCTATACATAATGAAAGTGACAGACTGTGTGTCATCTGAATTATATATGTAAGCAATTCATAATCATAATGGTTCTTAAGAGCTTTTACTGTAAATGAACGGTCAATCTTAATGTAATCCGGCTTTAAATCACTAAGGCAATGCAGATTAGAATATCCTGTACCAAAATCATCAAGAACAACCACAACACCATTATCCTTAAGCTTTGACCACAATTCATTAAAATGTGGATTGGAGTCTAAATAACCACTCTCTGTAAGCTCTATTCCTATATTATATGGCTTTATTCCGTTGTCATTGATAGCTGCCATAATATCTGTTAACACATCACTTTTAATGACCTGAATATATGATACATTGACATTTATGCGGAAACTTTCTATCTGCTTAGTCCATATAGCACATTGTCTGGCTGACTGCTCTAATATCCATTTGCCTACCGGTATAATAAGTCCGCTTTCTTCTAACAGCGGAATGAACTCAACCGGTGATATAAATTGTGGGCTTCCACCATCTGGGTCAGGCATGAAAAATCTCATAAGTGCTTCTGCACCTATAAGCCTGTAAGTCTTTGTATCAACTATAGGCTGGTAATATACTTCAAAACCTGCAAAATCATCATCTACGGCATTATGAAGTGCTGTATTAATAACCATTCTTCTATTGTAATGCTCAAAATCTTCATTCCTATATATATAATATGTATTCTTTCCACTGTCCTTCGCCTGCTTTAAGGCAAATTCTGACAATTTTATATATGAATCATCCTCATCTTTTATGTGTGATGCATCAATAACTCCCGCAGATAATGTATACATTATTTTGTAATTATTGTCCTCTATAAATTTATTGACATTCTTTTTACAATTCATATAGATTTTAATTGCTTCTGTTATATTGCTGCCGCTAAAATCAACAATCATAAACTCATCTGATACAAGCTTAAAAGTTTCTGATTAGAATTAAGGGTATTTGCTATGCAATCTGCCGTCTTCTTTAATATGTAGTCTCCGTAAGCCATACCATAATTGGTATTAATGGCACTGAAATTATCTATTCCTATCCTTATTATAAAACCTTTTGGTGTTAAAGTCGCATATGCTTCCCTGATATAATCAGCAAGCCCCACATCCCCTAACAGACCACTGACGTTATCCGCCTCAGGCTTAACACCAATCTCATTAATACAGCCCATAAGATAATGTGGTCTTCCATCTTTAAACAACACGCTTCCCCTGCAATTAATCCATATTGGATTGTGGTTCTTATCTAACCAGCGGTATTTCATATTATGAAATACTTTCTTGCCATCCTTTATATCCTGAAGTTCCTTACTAAGCATTTCGTAATCATCTTCATATACGAACTCTTTATGCTTTGCCGCTGCATCGTAGAATTTGTCTTCTGGAAGAATAAACCTTTCCACTGCATGTTCCGAAATCACATAATAATCATCTATCAAATCATACACATAAATATAATCGTTCATACATGGATTTAATATCGCAATTGCTTTTTCTATCTGTTCTCTTGATATCTGCAACACATTATCAATCATATACCTACGTCCTTTCACTTATTACATTGATAGTACATTTTTGATAATTAAATGTCAATAAATGTATCTATAAAGCCGAATAATTTGTTTAATCATCTATTATTTATGCAAATTTTCAATTGGCAAGTTTAATTAAATGTGCTAGAATTTATACAATCTATGTTATGTATGAATACGGATATATTAACACAATTATACATATGGAGTTATATTATTATATTGCTGCATCACATATCAATTATTATAATTATATATGTACAGCCATATTATATGAATATAACTATATAAAACATTGTTCATATCACTATATCATAGATAAAGTTATGCAGAATAATATATATAACACACCATGATATATATTACTTTATGTACTTTAACATAGGAAACGAGGTTTAAGTATGAGCGAAATTGTTGAATATACTTTTGAAGAATTAAAGAAAGAAATGGAGCTGCTATCACCACTATATGATGTAGTGCGACTTGTCAATCCATTCAAATGTGAGATTATTGATATTAATGATACTTGTCTTACACCATCTGATACACCGATTTCCTGTTATGACTCTTGGAAATGTATATTTCAATGTATTAACTGCACTTCTGCAAGAACACTTCTTACCGGTAATATACAATCCAAACTTGATGTAAGCGATGATACTGTATACCATGTCACTTCGCGGCCAGTAAGAGTCAATAACTCCCTGCTTGTTCTTGAAACCGTCCAACATTTCTCATACACTTACCGACAGCTTGAAACCGGCAATACTAACAACGCTTTAATATCTCTGATACAAAATGCCAACAGGAGCCTTCTGCTTGACGAGGAAACTGGTGCTTACAACCGTTCTTATCTTTCAGAACATCTTCCTTATGAATTATATAAGGCAGAGATGAACCACCAGTCTAATGCAGCATTTGTAAAGATTACCAATCTTGCTGACACAATAGCCGAATATGGTGATATCGCTTCTAATGGAATTGTATGCTGTCTGTTCAATTTAATTACACATACTTTTAAAGACATATCTGACGGCGAATTGATGCTTGTTCGCTACGACAAAGATTTATTCTTTATATTAGACACTAATCTTAAGTACACAGATTTTGAAAATAGAATTAATAATCTTATAGCAGCATCCATTCCAGAACATATTCTATTCAAAAGTAATAAGATACCTTTTGAGATTTCAACAGCCTGTATTAATCTTGCTGATGAAAATATTAATACTCAAGATGAATTAATTAATACACTAAATAATAGATTAAATAATTAACAACTAACAAGTATTACTAAACATTAATAAGGAGGATTTAATTATGAGTAATGTTACAATTTCTGAGTCAATTAAATATATAGGAGCTGATGATACTACTTTTGGATTTATTTGAAAGCCAATATATCATTCCTAACGGCATTTCCTATAATTCATATGTAATTCTTGATGAAAAGGTAGCCGTTATGGATACAATAGATGCAAGAAAGTCAGAGGAATGGTTTAATAACCTTTCTAATGTTCTTGCCGGAAGAAATGTTGATTACATTGTAATCTCACATCTTGAACCTGACCACGCCGCTAATATCAAAGCACTTTCAGACAAATATCCAGATGCTAAGCTTGTACTTAGCGCTAAAGCCAAAGCTATGCTTCCTCAGTTCTTTGCTATGGATAATCTTGATGACAAATGCATTATAGCTGCAGAGGGACAGGAATTATCATTAGGAACTCACAACCTGAAATTCATTATGGCTCCTATGGTTCACTGGCCAGAGGTTATGCTTGAATATGAAACAACTGAAAAAGTACTCTTCTCTGCTGATGCTTTCGGCAAATTTGGTGCATTAAGTGCTTCTGAGGACTGGACTTGCGAAGCAAGAAGATACTATTTTAATATAGTAGGAAAATATGGTGCACCTGTACAGACTTTACTCAAGAAAGCCGCCGCACTTGATATAAGGACTATATGCCCTCTGCATGGCCCTGTACTTAAAGAGAACCTTGAATTCTACATTGGAAAATATCTTACATGGAGCAGTTACGAACCTGAAGATGATGGAGTACTTGTAGCCTGTGCTCTATCCACGGCAATACTAAGACAGCCGCTGAAAAGATGGTTAATATCCTTAAAGAACAGGGATATAACAAAGTTGCATTTACCGACCTTACAAGGATGATATGCAGAAGCCATTGAAGATGCTTTCAGATACAGCAGGCTTATTGTTGCTGCAGCATCTTATGATGGTGGTGTATTCCCACCTATGGAGGACTTCCTTAACCGTCTTTCCCACAAAGCTTACCAGAACCGTAAAGTCGGAATCATCGAAAATGGTTCGTGGGCACCTACTGCCGGCAAATGTATTAAGACAGCATTTGAAGGAATGAAGAACATAACTATATGTGGCGATACAGTAACTATCAAGTCTACTATGAAAGATGAAGATATTGCCAATATGTACAATCTGGCAGAAGCCATTAAGTAATATATGATGCTAATATAAAACAGCGTTAATGATAGCTATTTAATCTATCATTATACCGGCTGTTTTATATTATAGCTGTTTAATTACCTGTTAATTCTGTTCTTCTTCACATCAGCAACTACAAGTCCTGCAACTAATACTGCAGCCATTAATGTTTCAAGAACATATAAGAATACTCTTGTTGTATCTCCTGTTGCAGCTGAATCCTTTGCTGTATCAGCCACATCTGCTACCTGTCCATTATTATCTGCTGTATCCGGGTCAACAGCCTTTATTATTTCTGCTGTATCCTGTGATAAGAAGTATAATGAGCAGTAGGTAATTGTATACTCAACATATCCGTCCTTAACAACGAGTCCCTTATTAACACCGCCTACTGATTCAACTCTGTTCTGTTCTTCATTGAAGTAGTAGAGGTATACTATATCTCCATCCTTATATTTGTTACCAACATATGTCTTGATTGTAGCTGGTCCAGGTAATGCTCCGTGATGACTGAATGAAAGATACATAAGATCATCACGTCCTGTAATTTCCTTAACCTCATTTTCTCTATCTGTATCGAATGAAATTGTTAAATCAATATCCATATCTGGCTGTGTAATTGTATCACTGTTGAACTTCCACTGATACTGGAGTCTGTTATTCTCATCTGTTACACCAACTGTAATGTCTTTCTGGTTTTCCTTCATCTTAGAGAATACATTAGAGCTGAGTGTAGGAGCTGCTTTGGCACTTACAATGCTTACCTCTGAAAGAGATGAATTAGTTAAACGCTCTGTAAGTTCGTTGTTTACATTTTCTACATTAGTAAGCTTATCCGCAGAGATAACTTCTGCTTCAACATTCTTGCCTGTTGTATCGCCATTATCAGATGGTGCTCTGGCTGAGCAGGATGTTCTGGCTGGCTTGGCTGCTCTGGCTCACTTGGCTGTTCTGGTTCGCTTGGTGTGTCACTAGGTGTACTTGGTGTATCACCTGGTGTTGAGTAATCTGCCGAGCGAACTAAAGCATATGTATTCTTTTCTACAACGATAGTTCTGCTTGGAACTAAAGATCCGCTTCTCACTAATTTACCATCTACTAATGAAAGCTTTACATAAGTCTGTTCATTATCAAACTTAGCATTTAATACAGTTGGATCAGTAAATCTATATGTAAATCCATCTGCTAATGCACTGCTTGCTGATACATATCTTACTGCTAATGTTGGATCCATAACCTTTTCAAAATCAGCATTGTTTGATGTAATTTCAACTGCTGGTCTTTCTATAGTAACATCCTTAGCTTCAACATTTTCAAGCTTGTATGTTGAAGTTGTAGCTGAACCTGCACTTCTTCCGATGTTAGAATCATAGAAGTTAACTGTTATGCCTGCATCCTCAGCATTCTTAATCATATTAATTGTCTCAGCATCAAATGTAACCTTATCTGTGCATACATTAATTGATGATGATATATTTTTCTTAGCATTGTATTTAACGATATTCTTTATTGTCTGAACATCAGGATTAGCAATATATGAATATTCTGTACCATCATAATCTCCACCTGATACTGTTGCAGTCTTTATAAAGTTATCATTATCTAAAGATATTGTGAAGTATTCACTATTAGAATCACTTTCTGTAAAGTTCCTTGTATATCCGTATGTTCTCTGTACCACTGGAATACAGCTTCCATCATCTACAGCATATACGTTAAATCTTCCATCACCTGAATTGTAAAATGTGCTTCTAAAGCTTACGCCCTTAATTGATGGTATAGTTCCTACCTTATATACATATTCAGGTGTTCCGCCTGCAAATGTAGTTGATAATGTGCTTGCATCTTTACTTAATGTAATCTTAGGTATATCTACAGAAACAGCTTCATTATTAAGGAAATAGCCATCGAATTCAACAGTCATTCCAGATATCTTACTAGCTTTATCAAAAGCTGTCACAGAAATTCTACGTCTTGCTGATATAGCTTTTCTGCTGCTTCTTTTGATAAGCTAATCTTATCACCTGCATAGTATGCACTGCTATAATATGTATAACCATTATTATTTGAAATAATACCATTTACTACATCATCATTGAATACATTATAGCAGTCATAATCTGTATAGCTGCCATACTTGTTAGTTACTTTTTCAGTATCCATTAACGAATCCTTGCTGTCAGCAACAAAGAAACGAATCTGTCCTGCATTGTTATTGCTATAACTTACAGATGATGAACCTGAATATAGATATTATTAACACATATTATGTGGCAATCATAATGTAACTATCCTTAAAATGTCACTTTCTTAAATATATGCACGAAATATGTTATCTCTGCGGCAGCTGTAATTATCCACGAACATGGATATAACAGGAACAATGATGGTATAGTGTGGAAATGTGCAAATATTGTATACACCCATGCTACTCTGAACACACACGAACCTATAATAACCACTATTGTTGGAACTATAGTCTTGCCAAGTCCTCTTGATGCCGCTATCGTACAATCCATAAATGAAGATACAGCATACGATAAGCCCATAATCATAATTCTCTGCATACCTGCATCTATAACTTCTGGTTCACTTGTAAATAATGACAGGAACTGTCTTCCAAATATTATAAGAAGTCCTCCAAGTATCGCCGCCGCTAAAAAAGCATAAGCCATACTTATAAGGTAGCTTTTTAACATTCGTTTCTTGTTACACGCTCCCATATTCTGTCCCATAAAGCTTGAGCACGCAGTATAAAAAGCCATCATAACATTATATATAAGCATATCTGCATTAGCGGCGGCGGCATTTCCTGACACCATAACCGCACTGAATGAATTAACACCTGTCTGGATAAATAGATTAGCCATAGCAAATATAGCATTCTGGATACCTGCTGGAATTCCAAGCATAAGTATTACCTTTGGCACACCCGGATAAAGCTTTAATTCTCTTACTCTTAACCGGCATCTGTCTGTGTCACTTCTTCTTAACAGATTAACCACTACAAGTATTGCTGATATGTACTGGGCTGTTATACTAGCAAATGCAACACCATCCTCAGCCATACCTATCCCTATAACAAGTATAAGGTTAAGGCATACATTCACAACGCCTGCAAACGTAAGATATATAAGAGGCTTCTTAGTATCTCCACTCGCACTCATAACCGCATTACCAAAGTTATATATAGCCATAGCCGGCATACCAAGTGCGTATATTCTAAAATAAAGCACCGCCCCATCTATAAGCTCTGTCTTAGTATTCATAAGTGACAGGAAGAATTCAGCACCCAATATACAAAGAACCAGCGCTGTAAGTCCTACAATAAGACAGAGAAGAAATGATGTATGAATAGTCTTTCGTACATTTTCTTTCTGACCTGCACCAAGCTGCTGTGCAACTCTTACATTCACACCACAGCCCATACCTATAAGAAATCCTGTAAATAATGTTACAAGCAATGATGTAGAGCCAACTGCTCCAAGTGCCTCGTAACTTGAAAATTTACCAACAACTGCCACATCTGACATATTAAACAGAACTTCCAAAATCTGTGCCAGCATAAGTGGAATACTGAACTTTAGTATTTTAACCGGTATCGAACCTGTAGTCATATCCATACCGCTTAGTGCTTTTGTATTATCGTTACCCATATATACCTCGATATTCTTTATTTTATTAAGCAAATCAAGCCCTTCAGACGGATACTGACTATAACACATTTATAATTCTTTTTCAATAAATAATTATATGCTTTAATTAGCAATTTTTATGTAGTTTTATTAAATATTTTGTCGTATAATGCTTTTTAGTACCAAAGCCTACTGGCTAAGAATTGAGGTTATATATGTTTAATTTTAAATCATCTGATAATAAGACAACAATACAGGCAGCTGTATGGAAAGCTGAAAGCAAACCAATCGGCGTAATACAGCTTGTACACGGAATAACAGAATATATGGGAAGATATGACAAAGTTGCCCAGTATTTTACAAGCAAAGGATACGTTGTATGCGGTATTGACATTATAGGACACGGCCACTCACTACAGAATGGCAGCAGGAAAGCATATCTTGGCAAGAAAGGAAGCTGGGAATATGTGATTAAAGACGTTCATACCTGCTACACCGAAATGAAGAAACGCTACCCTAAACTTCCTTATTATATTGTTGGTTTCTCTATGGGTTCATTCATCGTAAGGGATATGCTTTTATCTCCTCACTTAAGGACTAAGATTGACGGATGTTTTCTTATCGGAACTGGTTCTCAGCCACGTTTTATTCTCAAAGCAATAAGAAGTTATATCGACCACGCCTGTATGCAGGCTAACGGACAGAATTGCAGTCCGCTTATACAGTTCATTGCATTTGGAATGTACAATAATAAGATTAAAAATGCTACATCGCGTGCAGACTGGCTTCTCTATAATGAAGAAGAACGTGATAAATATCTTAACGACCCTCATATTCCAGCACAGATTACAGCAAGCCTTATGTATGAACTATTATCAGGAATGATTAACTGTGTATCTAAAAAGGCTAAGACAGCAAGCTTGGCACCTGTATATATTCTTAGCGGCAGTGATGATGCTGTAAGTGAGTATGGAAAAAATATTAAAACTACCGTAAATTTAATGACTAAACAGGGATTTAATATAAAAGATATCGTGATATTTAATAATATGCGCCACGACATTTTTACACGAAAAAAAGATATCCGATT
>ENA-OQAS01000398-OQAS01000398.1-human-gut-metagenome-genome-assembly--contig:-NODE-398-length-22897-cov-4.627756_pt1 | contig 22897 bp, 38 predicted proteins | sample MGYA00242733_ERZ504523 | MGnify/ENA primary metagenome ERZ504523 (study PRJEB26092, sample SAMD00036239) | human gut metagenome | host: Homo sapiens | study: EMG produced TPA metagenomics assembly of...
GTAAAAATTCCAGCGGCTGGGCAGGCCCGGCGGTTTCAGCAGTGGCTTGCTGGGTCTGCAGGGCATCTACAGCGGCTTTGGCAGCGGCATAGGCCTGCTCTGCCTGTTTGAGGGAATGCTGAGCCTGCTCCATGCCGGTGCGCAGGGCGGTGCGGCTGGCTTCCAATGCATCCAGCGCGGCCTGTGCCTCGGCCCGCTGCGGGTAGGGCAGGGCTGCACGAGCGGCAGCGGCCTGCTGTTCCAGCGCATCGGCGCTGGCATTCTGCGCGGCGGCGGTGCTGTCAGCTTCAGCGGCGGCCTGTTCCAGTGCCGGGCGCTGGCGGCTTTTTGCCTGACGGTCGGCCTCCAATGCGGTGCGGCGGGCGCAGTCTGCTTCGGCCTGCCGAAGCGCGGCGACACACTCGGCTGTGCTGCGTGCAGGGCACAGGCTTCTTCCGTCAGGACAGCGTTCATCCCTTGAAGGTCAGCTGCACCGTCCATCCGGGGAAGTGAAGCGCTCTGGCAATAGGCTCTCAGCATCCCGGCGCAGGGAGCGGCGGGCTTCGTCGGCTGCGGCAAGGGCGCTCTGTGCGGCAGTGCTGGCAGTCTGGGCCAGTGCATCGGCCTTTTCGGCTTCCTGCTTGGCGGCATCCACCTGCGCCTGCGTGGGGGCTGTGTGGGGCAGTTGGGCCTTTGCCGGGTGGTGGACGCTGCCGCACACGGGGCAGGGCGCACCCTCGGCCAGCGCCTGCGCCAGCAGTCCGGCCTGTGCGTCCAGAAAGGCTTTGTCCAGCGCATCCCGCCGGGCATGGGCCTGCTCCTTGGCTTCGGCGGCAGTGCGGTAGGCATCCTGCGCACGGTGGGCCTTTTGTGCCTGCTGCTGGCAGGCGGCAAGCCGCTGGTTCAGGGTGGTAAGGGCGGTGCTGCGCTGGGCCAGCTCCTTTTCCCGGTTCTGCAAGGCCAGCAGCCGGGTGGGAGCATCTTCCAGCGCGGTCAGCTCCTTTTCAGCAGCGGCCAGCGCTGTGTCCAGTGCGGCCAGCTGGGTGCGTTTCGCTTTGGCCTTGGCAGCGGCCAGCTGGGCAGCATCCCGCGCGGCCTGCTGCTGATGGCACAGGGCATCCAGCTCATCGTAGGCGGCAAGGGCCGTCTGTGCCTGCGTCACCTGGCCGGCAAGAACATCCAGCTGGGCGGCATCGCCTGCGTGGCGGGCGCTCTCGGCACGGGCAGCTTCCAGCACAGGCAGGGCAGCGGTAAGCTCTGCCTGCTTTGCGGCCAGCTGTGCGGCCAGCTGTCGGGCCTGCTGGGCAGCACCAGCTGACGTTGTACTTCGTCCAGCTTGGCTTCGGTGTCCTTGAGGGCAGCAGCAACGGTCTCCTGCGCGGCCTGCTGGCGGGCCAGCAGACCTTCCAGCAGGGCAAGGGCCGTCTCCGGCTCGGTCTGGGCGTCAGTGCGGCAAGGGCATCGGCATCCGGGTCGTCGGGAGAAAACCGGATGCCGGAGAGCAGACTGTCCAGCTTTGCATTCTGGGTGGTGCGCTGCTGGCTGAGGGCGGCGCTTTCGGCCTGCAGGCGCTCTTGCAGCCGGGCATAGCGCTGGGTGCGGAACAGCTTGCGGAAAATGCGGCTGCGCTCCTCGGTGGAAGCGTTGAGCAGCTTTGTGAACTGACCCTGCGCGATCATGGCGATCTGGCAGAACTGGCTGTAGTCCAGCCCGATGATCTCCTGCACGGCGGCAGTCACATCCTTGGCTTTGGTCACCGGCGGACGGCCATCGGAATAGGTGAGGGTGGCATCCGCTTTTTCGGTGGTCATGCCCTCGCCGCGGTTTTGGGGCGCTGGTACTCCGGGTTGCGGCGCACGGTATAGCGCTGGCCGTTCACCTCAAATTCCAGCTCCACAAAGGTGGGCGTTTTAAGATCAGCATATTTGCAGCGCAGCATGGCGCCCTCGCGTACGCCGCCGCTGGAATGATCGTACAGCGCATATGTAATGGCATCGAACAGGGTGGTCTTGCCTGCTCCGGTGTCGCCGGTGACAAGGTATAAGCCGCCCCTGCCAGCTTTGCCAGTTCCAGAACCGTCTCGGCGGCATAGGGCCAAAGGCCGAAAGAGTGAGCTTCAGCGGTCTCATGCGTCCTCACCCTCCTTCCAGATCTCCTCAATGAGCTGCTGGCAGAATGCCGCCTGCTCCGCCGTCAGCGGCTGATTGTTCTGCAGCTGGTAGAACGCCGAGAAGTGTTCCAGCGGTGTGATGCTCTCGGCGCGCTCCGGTGCGGTGATCTCCTGATCTTCCGGGTGCGGAGATTATCGTAGTCCAGCCGCATCAGGTTGGGGTAGATCACCCGCAGGCGGGCCAGCGCGTCCGGCACGTCCTGCTCATCGGTCAGGGTAATGTGCAGGTAGTCGTCCACCGCAGTGCCGTCGTAATTGCGGCGGTCGGTCAGCTCCATGTAGCTGCCGCGCACTTCCCGCAGGTCGTGCTTCGGGGTAAGCGGCGCGGTGGTGATGGAAACTTCGCCCTTGAGACCGAACTCCACAAAGGTGGCGCTCTTGTGCTGGCCTGCTTCCGAAAAGGAGTATTTCAGCGGGGTGCCGCAATAGCGCACGGCATCGCGGCCCACCTTCTGGGGGCTGTGCAGGTGGCCCAGCGCCACGTAGTCAAAGGCATCGAACAGGCTGGCATCCACGCTGTCCACACCGCCCACCGAGACTTCCTCGCTCTCACAGCAGGCGGCACCGGCTGCGAACTGGTGGGCCACCAGACGCTGCGGTGGGCCGGGTCCAGCGGGCAGTGGCGCAGCACGCAGGCAAGGGCATCGTTGTAGCTCTCCACAGGCTCGTCCGGCCAGACATGCCGCACCATGGCGGGCTTGAGGAGCAGAAGGTACACGTCCAGCGTGCCATATTCGTCAGTGAGGGGGATGGCACCGGCGCACCGGAGAACACCGGGCTGACGTACACCCGGCTGCTTTGCAGCAGGGCCGCGCCGAAAGCGATGCGGTCGGCGGAGTCGTGGTTGCCGCTGATGGCGAACACTGGCAGCCTGCGTTCGGCCAGCTGGGTGAGGAACCAGTCCAGCAGGCGCACGGCTTCGGCAGGGGGAACGGGTTTATCGTAGAGGTCGCCCGCCAGCAGCACACCGTCCACGGGCGTTTTATCCAGCAGGGAAAGGATCTGTTCCAGAATGTACCGCTGGTCGTCCAGCATGGAGAACTCGCACACCCGCTTGCCCAGATGCAGGTCGGAAAGATGCAGAAAACGCAAACGGAAACACCGCCTTTTCAGAGTTTTCTTTATTATACAGCAGGGCGGGGGTGGGGGCAAGGAAAACTCCCCCAGTCATCGCTGCGCGATGCCAGCCCCCTCGGGGATGGGGCCTTTGGCAGTGCGGAAAAGCTTCCGGTTTTGCCAGAGACTCCCTCTTTGAGAGAGCTGGCACGGCGCAAGCCGTGACTGAAGGAGTTCGCTTCCCTTAAATCAGAACATCTTCTCCCACGTTTCTTCGCCGACCGCGCCGTCGGCGGTAAGGCCGTTGCGGCGCTGGAACCGCTGCACAGCCGCTGCCGTTGCCGCGCCGAACCTACCGTCGGCGTTCAGCCGTTCACCCAGCGAATTGAGCTTCTGCTGCACCAGACGCACCGTGCCGCCGGAAGAGCCGCTGCGCAGGGCAATGCCGGGGTAGGGCACATGCAGGCCGTGCTTGGCCGTGTAGCGGGTGTAGAGCACGTTCCATGTGTTCGCGCCCACCTTGCCGTCCACATTCATCTTGTTTTTCAGCTGGAACTCCTTCACGGCGTTCTCGGTGGAAATGCCGAATTTTCCATCGGCCTTCAGCTCGCTGTACCAGGTGCAGGCGTCGCGCACACCGTTGAGCCAGGTCTGCACAAGAGCTACGTCCGGCCCGGAGGAGCCGCGCTGGAGCAGGGAATAATAAGCAGGGATCGCCATAATGATCACACGCTCCTTTCGCCACATGCTATGCAGCAAAAGTGCCGGGCGTTACCCCACAAGCACCACATCCTCCCGGCGGGCGGTGCGCTGCTGCACCCATTCCACCAGCCGGAGCCGGAGGATGTACTCCCCGCACACAAGGTCGTTTTCGGCAGGCTGGGCATAGCTGCCGCAGGCAGAGCGGCACAGGCCCGGGTAGAGCACGCACCACCAGTTGCGGCCTTTTCCGGCACCGAGATCGATGCGCAACGCGTCGTACCTCCCGGCGGGAAGAGTGCCGGAACCATAGCGCCGGGTGGCAAAGTACATATTTACCAGCTGCACCCGCACCGGCGTGCGGATGTTCAGCTGTGCCAGCGCGTGCCGGGCCGTGAGCTGCAGCTCAAACAAATGCTGCGCCGCCCAGGCGATCGCTTCCGGTTTGCTCTGTGCCGGGCAGGCGGTGTCCAGATAGGCAAGCACGGCATCCCGCACATGGAGCTTTGCGCTCTGGCTGGCGATGGAATCGTTCTCGGGACGGATGTGCAGGCGCAGGGTGTCGGCGCACACCAGCGCCCCGGTGTCCAGCTGGGTGCGGCCCCATGCAAATGCCTGCCATGTGCCACACAGAGCAAGGGCGAGAAACAGGCCAAGGCAGAGCAGAGCCATTTGAGAACGTGTAAGCATTTTGGATAACATAAAAACAGACCCTTCTTCTGGAAATGTTATCCAGAGGATGGGCCTGTTGGAGTAGATTTATTCTCTTAGTTCTTCAGCGACTGCATGGGGCAGGCAGGCGGCCGCCGCGGTTGATGAACACGGACGGGTCGTGCTGGTTCACGGCCATGATGGGGCCATAGCCCAGCAGACCGCCAAAGTCCAACACCTCGCCGGCCTTGCGGCCAATGGCGGGAATGACGCGCACGGCGGTGGTCTTGCTGTTCACCATGCCGATGGCGGCTTCGTCAGCGATCAGGCGCTGATGACAGCCGGGGTGGTGTCGCCCGGGATGATGACCATATCGATGCCCACCGAGCAGACGGCGGTCATGGCTTCCAGCTTTTCAATGGTCAGGCAGCCGATCTCGGCGGCGTGGATCATGCCGGCGTCCTCGCTGACCGGGATGAAGGCACCGGACAGACCGCCCACGTGATTGGAGGCCATCACGCCGCCCTTCTTCACGGCATCGTTCAGCAGGGCGAGGCAGGCGGTGGTGCCGCAGCAGCCGCAGGTCTCAAGGCCCATCTCTTCCAGAATGTTGGCCACACTGTCGCCGATGGCGGGGGTAGGTGCCAGCGACAGGTCGATGATGCCGGCGGCACGCCCAGTGCCTGAGAAGCCAGATTGGCCACCAGCTGGCCCACGCGGGTGATCTTGAAGGCGGTGCGCTTGACCAGCTCTGCCACCTCGTCGATGGGGGCATCCTTGGGCAGGCGGGCCAGTGCGGCGCGCACAGCGCCGGGACCGGAAACGCCCACGTGGATCTCACAATCCGGCTCGCCGGGGCCGTGGAATGCACCGGCCATGAAGGGGTTGTCCTCCGGTGCGTTGCAGAACACCACCAGCTTTGCGGCACCGATGCACTGACGATCAGCCGTCAGCTCACTGGCCTTCTTGACGGCCTCGCCCATGAGCTTGACGCGTCCATGTTCAGGCCTGCCTTGGTGGCACCGATGTTCACCGAGCTGCACACGATGTCGGTCTCGGCCAGTGCGCGGGGAATGGACTCGATCAGGCGGCGGTCACCGGCAGAAAAGCCTTGTGCACCAGAGCACTGTAGCCGCCCACAAAGTTTACACCCACCTTTTTACCGGCGGCATCCAGAGTTTTTGCAAACTCCACAGGGTCGGCATCCGGGCAGGCACCCAGCAGCATGGCGATGGGTGTGACACTGATGCGTTTGTTGATGATGGGAATACCGTACTCGGCACTGATATGCTCCACCGTGGGCACAAGGTTTGCGGCCTTGGTGGTGATCTTGTTATAGATGTTCTCGCACGCCTTCTTCGGGTCCGGGTCGATGCAGTCCAGCAGCTGATGCCCATGGTGACGGTGCGCACGTCCAGATTGTCCTGAGTGAACATCTCGATGGTCTCGAGGATGTCACCGGTATTAAACATACTCATAGCTGTGTACTCCCTCCATCAGATGGTGTGCATGGCATCAAAAACTTCCTGACGGGTAACATTGATCTGCATGCCCATCTCGGCAGCCAGCGCGTCGGTGCGCTTGTGCAGCTCTTCGTGGCTCACATTGCAGTTGCTGATATCCACCAGCATGATCATGGCGAACATGCCCTGCAGGATGCTCTGGGTCACGTCCTCGATATTGATGTTCAGTTCGGTGCACAGACCAGCGACCTTGGCAACAACGCCCACGGTATCGTGACCAATGACGGTAATGAATGCTTTCATCGTTTCCACCCTCGTTTTCCTTTTGATGAACGGTGCCGCAAGCGTTCCGGCACACTCTTACTCTTCCAGTATAGCAGATTTGGCAAAATTTGAATACACTTTTTGTAAAAAAGAACAGACACGAGGGGAAAAAGACATTCTATCCCAAAAATTGGGTGCAATCTTTTACAGCTTGTGCTATACTTATAGATAATTTATTTCCCGATTACGGGCTGAGAAGGAGCAAAATACTATGGAACAGCTTTTGAAGATCCTGGAAGACAATGCGCGGCTGCCCATTGAGGATATCGCCACGATGCTGAATAAATCCCCCGCCGAGGTGGCGGCCATGATCGATCTGGCCCGGGCGCAGGGAATCATCAAGGGCTACAAGACCCTTGTGGACTGGGAAAAGGCCGGTGTGAACCGTGTGGAGGCCGTCATCGAGCTGAACGTCAGCCCCAAGAAGAGCCGCGGCTTTGACGAGATCGCAGCCACAATTGCCGCCTTTGACGAGGTGGAGAGCGTGCTGCTGATGAGCGGCGGCTACGACCTGCAGCTGGTGATCAAGGGCCAGACCTTCCAGGAGATCGCCCTGTTCGTGGCAAAGCGCCTTTCTCCGCTGGACGATGTGCTGTCCACCGCCACCCATTTTGTGCTGCGCACCTATAAAAAGGAGGGCCGCCTGTATCAGGACGAAGAAATCGATGAAAGAGAGTGCACGGTGCTGTGATGGACTACGATAAACTGATCGCGCCTGCCGCTGAGGCCATGCGCCCCTCCGGCATCCGCAAATTTTTCGATCTGGCTGCCGAAATGCCCGAGTGCATCAGTCTGGGCGTGGGCGAGCCGGACTTTAAAACGCCATGGGCCGTGCGCGAAGCCGGCATTGAGAGTCTGGAGCATGGCCGCACCCGCTACACCTCCAACGCAGGCCTGAAGGAGCTGCGCGCCGAGGTGGCAAAGTATCTGGAACGCCGCATGGGCCTGCACTACGACCCGCTGCACGAGGTGCTCATCACGGTGGGCGGCAGCGAAGCCATTGATATGTGCATCCGCACGCTGGTGCAGCCCGGGGACGAGGTCATCATCCCGGAGCCCTGCTTTGTGTGCTACGAGCCCATCACCACCCTGTCCGGCGGTGTGCCGGTGCATGTGGCTTGCCGTCAGGAGGACGAGTTCCGCCTGCGTGCCGATGCGCTGAAAGCAGCCATCACCCCCAAGACAAAGCTGCTCATCATGCCGTTCCCCAACAACCCCACCGGTGCGGTGATGGAGCGCGAGGATCTGGAAGCTGTAGCTGAGGTGCTGCGCGGTACCAACATCATGGTGCTCTCCGACGAAATTTATGCAGAGCTGAACTATGGCCTGCGGCCTCATGTTTCCATTGCCACCCTGCCCGGCATGGCCGAGCGCACCATCGTGGTGAACGGCTTCTCCAAGACTTACGCCATGACCGGTTGGCGTCTGGGCTATGCCTGCGGCCCGGCACCCATCATCCGGATCATGACCAAGATCCACCAGAGTGCTATCATGAGTGCCCCCACCACCAGCCAGTACGCCGCCATCACTGCTCTGAAGGAGTGCGACGGCGAGATCGACCGCATGCGCGACGAGTACAATATGCGCCGCCGCCTTGTGGTGAAGTCCTTTAACGATATGGGCCTGACCTGCTTTGAGCCGCGCGGTGCGTTCTACGCCTTCCCCTGCATCAAGAGCACGGGCATGAGCAGTCAGGATTTCTGCACGAAGCTGCTGGAACAGAAGCATGTGGCCATCATCCCCGGCGACGCCTTTGGCGCTTCCGGCGAAGGCTACGCCGCATTTCCTACGCCTACAGCGTGGAGCATCTGAAGGAAGCGCTCCGGCGCATCCGGGAATTCCTGCAGGAAAACGGCATCTATCACGGCATCTGAGGAGGAACAAATGGCAAGGCTGAACTGCGTGACCGTTCTGGCCCCCGCAAAGCTCAATCTGGCGCTGGACGTGGTGGGCCTTCTGCCGGGCGGCTACCATGATCTGGACATGACCATGCAGGCCATTACCCTGTACGAGCGGGTGGTGCTGCGCCGCAGCCCCTACCTGAACCTGCGTCTGCCGGGCAGTCTGGTGGCCCCCAATAACAAAAACACTGCCATCAAGCAGCGCTGGCCTTTTTTGACTACACCGGCCTTCTGGCGGGCGTGGACATCACAATCTATAAAAATACCCCGGTGCGGGCGGGCATGGCGGGCGGCAGTGCCGATGCTGCCGCTGTTCTGGTGGGCATGAACGAGCTGTACGGTGCGCACCTTTCCATGAGTGAGCTGTGCGCGCTGGGCGCAAAGATCGGTGCGGATGTGCCCTTTGCCTGATGGGCGGCACCTGCCGGGTGCAGGGTGTGGGCGATTTTCTCAAGGCGCTGCCGCCGGTGCCGGAGTGCTGGTTCACGGTGGTGATGCCGGACTACGCGTTTCCACCCCGGAGGCCTTTGCGGCCTATGACCGGGTGGGCAGCAGCATTCACCCGGACTGCGGAGCGCAGGAAGCCGCTATCCGTGCCGGAGATCTGGATGCCCTTTGCGCCGCCGCCGGCAATGCGCTGGAAGAGTGCAGCGGAGCAAAGGATACCGGGGCCATCAAGGCCCTGCTGCGGGAGCATGGCGCTGTCACCGCCCTGATGACCGGCAGCGGTGCGGCGGTGTTCGGCGTATTCCGGGACGAAGGGGCCGCACGGGCTGCTGCACAGGCCGCAAAGCGGCGCTGGAAGCAGGTGTACGTGGCGCAGCTGACCGCGGCGGCGCACGGGTGAGCCGATAAAAATGCATAGACCTCCTTCCTACGGGGCATACTGCCCGCAAAGGAAGGAGGTCTTTTTTGTGCAGACCTTTTATAAAATCTGTCTGACCTTAATGATCGTGGGCGGCATCAACTGGGGCCTTGTGGGGCTGTTCCAATTCGATTTTGTGGGCTGGCTGCTGGGCGGCAGCGCGTCCATCTGGTCGCGCATCGTGTTCACACTGGTGGGCATTGCAGCCCTGTGCGGCATCCCGGGGCTGTTTTCGGACGAAACGGATGAATGACCCTCTCAGTCAATGCCTGCGGCATTGCCAGCTCCCCCGAAAGGGGGAGCTTTATTGTGCCTGTCCCCCAGAAGTAAAAAAGCTCTCCCTTCGGGAGAGCTGGCGCGTCAGCGCCTGAGAGGGTCAATGACAGGTGCTTTTGCTTGTTGACTCAATTACTGCTTCCGTCAAGATCATCCAGCCTACCAGATCCGGCAGGGTGAGCGTCTCGTCGGAGCAGTGGGGGTGTGCACGCCGCTGATCCTCGGCCATGGTGCGCACCACCTCGCGGGTGATCTCGCGGATGGCGGCGCAGTCCTCCGGCAGGTCGGTCTGGCTGCGGCCGGAGTGGGTAAACAGGATCTTACCCATGTGGCCCACCACCAGCGTCAGCGGCAGCTGCTGCGGAGCATTGCTGTTGTAGCGGTAGCCCTGCTCTTTGGCCGCTTTGTAGATGCGCTGGGCCGCAAAGCTCCAGCTCAGGATGCCGCGGGCCTGTTCTACGCCAAGGTAGCCGTACAGCACCCCCGGCGCGTCGCAGATGAGGGTGAAGGGAAACTCGGCCCCCTGCGTGGCTTTTGCACCATGCGGGGAGAGGAACGCACCACGCAGGCTAGCCGCACGCCGCGCAGTCTGGGCAGGGTCTGCAGGTAGCGGGTCAGGTATTCCCGCGTGACAGGGTGGTCAAAGGCAGGCAGGAAGATCATGACAAGAGGGTGCTCCCCTTCGCACAGCTTGTAAAAATCATTGCCCGGTGTGGTGGGGGTATCAAAGGTAAAGCGGGGGATGGAGGTGCCCACCAGATGTTCTGACTTCATGCCGCAATGCACATCCTTTCAAGATAATAAAAAATCCACACACTGCATCTCTGCAGAAAGTGCAGAGGACAGAGGTGGATGGATTGCTATAAAAAGATCCCGCCCGGTCGTCTGCGGTCAATCAAACCTACCCTTACGGACAGGTGGGTGCCCTGTCTCCGGGTTCGCGCTTCCTCATCGAGCCTTCATGGTCGCCCCATGACGGGGAGGTCTGCAATCCACCGGGGAACTCCAAGCTCCCGTTGAATGATTAGTAGGATCATATAAACCGCAACAAATCGAGCCGGGCAGGAAGTTTTGCCGGGTAATTTGTCTGGAATTATTCCTCGATGTCGTACTCGTCGCTCAGGCGCTCTTCAAACAGCTTGCCCAGCTCCAGCAGCAGCTCGTCGTCGTCCACGACATCCAGATATTCGCCTTCATCATCCTCGCCAACGCTCAGAATGACCAGCTGAGCATTCTCAGCTTCCTCTTCGGTCTCGGCGTATTCCACAGCAGCCAGATAATGCACACCCTTGTGGTCCAGCGCATCGATCACCTCAAATGTGATCTCGTTGCCGTCCTCATCCTCCAGGGTCATCAGGTCGGCTGATCTTCTTCGGTATTAGGGTTCTTGATTTCGTCAGACATAGATATTGTCTCCTGTATCGTGTCATAAAACGGGCTGTTTGTGCGCCGCCCGCTTGGCCTGCATATAGTGTAGCGTTTTTTTGCCTGCTCGTCAAGATGCTTTTTCGCACAGAAATTGTGCAGCAAATTTTTCACGCATTTGCTCTCGCACTCTGCGGCAGAATATGATATACTATCCTCTGAATCTTCTGTGCACGGTGTGCCGTGCAGGTTACTATAGAGTATGGAGCGTGGGCGGAAATGATGCATAAAAAGATGGGCGGCGTTTGTGCTGGCAGCGGCGCTGGCGCTGACGGGCTGCAGTGCCGGGAGCTTTCTGCACTTTGGCAAAGGCAGCGGCGGCAGTACAGTCCAGAAGATCGACCGCCCGGCAGTGGAATCGGCAGAGCTGCAGTTTGCCCACCCTGCGGCGGGGGACACCATTGCGGTGTTCGATACCTCGGCAGGCGTGTTCAAGGCGGTGCTTTTCCCGGACAAGGCCCCGCAGGCCTATGATAACTTTGCGGGCCTTGTGCAGGCAGGCTACTACAACGGCCTGACCTTCTCCCGCGTGGAGAGCGGCTTTGTGGCGGAAGCCGGGCAGGGGGCCGACGGCAGGGGCAACACCATCTGGAACGGCAGCCGCTACCCGGCTGAGACCACCGACAGCCTGCACCACTACTCTGGCGCGCTGTGTATGGGCACCGATGCTTCCGGCGAGTGTGCCAGCGTTTTTACGTGATGCAGACGCTGCCGGGAGAGCAGTCTGTGACGCAGGAGCTTGTGGACCAGATGAACAGCGCGGGCTACCGCGCGGAGGTGGTTTCGGCCTATCAGACCGCCGGCGGTGCGCCTTATCTTGACTACACCGATACCGTGCTGGGGCAGGTGTACGAGGGCATGGACGTGGTGGATGCCATCGGCCAGACCGCCGTGGACGAAAACCAGAAGCCCCGTGAGGACATCACCATCAACAGCGTGAGCATCGAGACCTATCAGTGAATCAAAAGGCACCCGCAGCATTCAAAACTGTGGGTGCCTTTTTTATAACTCCTTCAGTCGCCTGCGGCGACAGCTCCCTCAAAAAGGGAGCCCTTGGCAGTGCGGCAAAGTTTTCCTTTTCGCCAGAGCTCCCTCAATGAGAAAGACTTCCCCCGGCCGGGGGAAGATGTCACGCAAGTGACAAAAAGGGGAGCAGTGGCATTGCCGCAGGCAATGACGGAAGGAGTTTCCTCTTGTTTCGCTTATTATTTTAAGTATATCCCGCCTCGCATTTTCTGTCAACAAAAGCGGCCGGAGAAAAAGAAAAAAGCGATGAAAAACTTCCATCGCTTTGCTGGCGCCTCTTGCCTGACTCGAACAGGCGACACCCTGATTAACAGTCAGGTGCTCTAACCGACTGAGCTAAAGAGGCATCTATATAAAACGGCACATGACCGTTTTACTACTATAAAATGGTGACCCGTACCGGAATCGAACCGATGTTAAAGGCGTGAGAGGCCTCTGTCTTAACCGCTTGACCAACGGGCCATACGTCCATTTTGCATCGGGTGTTCGCTCCCGACTTGGCTATTTTAGCATAGCACGCCTGCTTTGTCAACACAAAAATTCAATTTTTCAAAAAATCTTCCGCATGCGGGCTGCGCCGGTGTGGAACAGGCCCAGCGCCAGCCCCAGATATACGCCGATCACCGTATCGTTCTGGTCAAATTCCATCTGCTGGCGCTGCGGCAGGCCGGCCAGTGTACCCTTGTATACGCACCGCAGCTCTTCCAGCCGGGTGTAGTCGTTCGGGTGCATCAGGGTGCTGTGCTTGGGCAGCTCCATGGCACCGCTCTTTTCCAGCACCTCGCTGACGAACTGGGAGCAGAAATAGTGCCGGCGGCGCTTCCAGCGGATATGCATCCCGCAGAGCGCAAGACCGATAACGTTGAACTGGTAAAGGCTGCCGTGGGCCATCATGTGCTCGGCACGGCGGCGGGCACGGGTGTAGGCTTCATCGCTCACATCCAGCGCATACAGTGCGCAGGGCACGTTCTCCCGCAGACGGAACACGCCCCGGTTCAGGTATTCCCTGCTGGGCTGCCGGGAACATGGTATAGCCGTTTTTGCGGGTAGAGCTGTACAGGCAGCTCAGGTCTTCGTCAAAAGCCAGCGAAGCGTGGGTATAATTTGCACCGGTAACAGCGTAAACAAGGTTTGAAAGCAGGGTACCGACCGGGTGAGCAGGATGTAGATGGTCTTCATGATCTTTTTCCTTTTTATATGTAGCACATAGAAAAAGCGGGGCTGTCCTTTTGTCAGATACAGTATACCACAGGCAAAGCTTCTTTGTCATAAAAATCGTCAAAATCTCGTAAATTTTGCACAAATCGGGCTGTGGATCCTGTTCCGCTCTTCCCTGCCGCGCCGTTTTGCGGGAAGGGCCGTTTTTGTGCTCGGTTTTTCATGCATCCCAGCTCGTCAAAATTTTATCAAAAAATTGTTTTCCCGCCGTTCCACCTTATTTTTTCAGGTCTCGCCCCCTGCTTTTGTTTCCTGAAATTGTTTCAGGCAGTTAAATTTCTTAATGAAATTTGTTTCTTTTCTGCAAATAGCACGATTCGTTTATTGATTTCGGGATACTTTTATGTATAATGGTATACAGGAGAATTTGCATTTACAAACTGCAAGCCTTCTGCGCAGCGCCCGGCCCGCCGGGAAACGCTGTGCCCTATACAGGACGTATGGATCAAACGAAAGTAGAGGTATAGCGAATATGGCAAAGTTGGATCTTACCAAGTATGGCATTACCGGCACGACTGAGATCGTGTACAACCCCTCCTACGAGCAGCTGTTCGAGGAAGAGACCAAGCCCGGTCTGGAAGGCTACGAAAAGGCCAGGTCAGCGAGCTGGGTGCTGTGAACGTTATGACCGGCATCTACACCGGCCGTTCTCCCAAGGACAAGTTCATCGTTATGGACGAGAACTCCAAGGACACCGTGTGGTGGACTTCCGACGAGTACAAGAACGACAACCACCCCGCTTCTCAGGAAGCATGGGCTGCTGTGAAGCCATCGCTCAGAAGGAGCTGTCCAACAAGCGCCTGTACGTGGTGGATGCATTCTGCGGTGCCAACAAGGATACTCGCATGGCCATCCGCTTTGTCATGGAAGTTGCATGGCAGGCACACTTCGTCACCAACATGTTCATCAAGCCCACCGCTGAGGAGCTGGAGAACTTTGAGCCCGATTTCGTTGTCTACAACGCATCTAAGGCCAAGGTTGAGAACTACAAGGAGCTGGGCCTGAACTCTGAGACTGCTGTTGTGTTCAACATCACCAGCAAGGAGCAGGTCATCGTGAACACCTGGTACGGCGGCGAGATGAAGAAGGGCATGTTCTCCATGATGAACTACTTCCTGCCGCTGAAGGGCATGGCTTCCATGCACTGCTCTGCCAACACCGACCTGAACGGCGAGAACACCGCTATCTTCTTCGGTCTGTCCGGCACCGGCAAGACCACCCTGTCCACCGATCCCAAGCGTCTGCTGATCGGCGATGACGAGCACGGCTGGGACGACAACGGCGTGTTCAACTTCGAGGGCGGCTGCTACGCAAAGGTCATCAACCTGGATAAGGACTCCGAGCCCGATATCTACAACGCCATCAAGCGCAACGCTCTGCTGGAGAACGTCACTCTGGATGCTGAGGGCCACATCGATTTCGCTGATAAGAGCGTCACCGAGAACACCCGTGTGTCCTACCCCATCAACCACATCAAGAACATAGTCCGTCCCATTTCTTCTGCACCCGCTGCAAAGAATGTCATCTTCCTGTCTGCTGACGCATTCGGCGTTCTGCCCCCGGTCTCCATCCTGAGCCCCGAGCAGACCCAGTACTACTTCCTGTCCGGCTTCACTGCAAAGCTGGCAGGCACCGAGCGCGGCATCACCGAGCCCACCCCCACCTTCTCTGCATGCTTCGGCCAGGCTTTCCTGGAGCTGCACCCCACCAAGTATGCTGAGGAGCTGGTCAAGAAGATGCAGAAGAGCGGCGCTAAGGCTTATCTGGTCAACACCGGCTGGAACGGCACCGGCAAGCGCATCTCCATCAAGGATACCCGCGGCATCATCGACGCCATCCTGAACGGCGACATCAACAATGTGCCCACCAAGAAGATCCCCTACTTCGACTTCGAGGTTCCCACCGTGCTGAACGGCGTGGACACCGGCATTCTGGATCCTCGCGACACCTATGCTGACGCTTCCCAGTGGGAAGAGAAGGCCAAGGATCTGGCAAGCCGCTTCATCAAGAACTTCAAGAAGTACGAGGGCAACGAGCACGGCAAGGCTCTGGTCTCTGCCGGCCCCCAGCTGTAAGCTGATCTCTGCCTGATACTGAAGCGATAAAAAAGGACGTGTTCCCGCAAGGGAGCACGTCCTTTTTGTTTTGCAGACCGGCAGGTAAACGCTCCGTCGGTTGTGTTTTCCACATTTCTGTGTTATCCTGTGGAAAAGGATGTGAGCAGAATGGATGCAAAAGAATTTGGTGCATTCCTTGCACAAGTGCGCCGGGAGCGGAACATGACGCAGGCCGAACTGGCTCAGCAGCTTCACGTTACGGATAAAGCCGTCAGCCGCTGGGAACGCGGCATCGGGCTGCCAGACATCAACACGCTGGAGCCGCTGGCCGATGTGCTGGGCCTGACCCTCGCTGACCTGATGCACTGTCATGACTCCCGTCAAAAAGATGACACTCCTCCCGTTCCTCTGGAAGATTTTTTCACCATGCTGCGCCGCCAGCACACTGTAGACTGGCATTCTGTGCGTACTGCTCTTCTTGCATTAAGCATTGCACTTGCCCTGTGGGGAATTTTTGCCTGTCCAGGCAGATTAGCTGTACACTGGCGGACTCTCAGCGATGGTTTGCTTCAGGCCGACGGCTGGATGTCCTCCCTGGTCATTTTTCCATTGTTTGCCGGATTTGAATTTCTATCTCTTGAACTCTGGAACAATTTTGAGCAAACCGGTTACTACCGGCGCTGGGGTGAGGCGAATCTTTTTATCATTCACGCCATGTCTCTCGGCACGCCGCTTACCCGTCTGATGCGGCTCGTGCTGGATCTTCTGTTCTTTTTCTGTTTTGGATTTCTGCTTCCATGCTGCGAAGCATGGCTGATCCTTTTGAATTAAATGCCGCTTTCCTCTGCGTCCCCACCCGTGAAAAAGCAAAAGAGCAAAGCCCGCCGGCTTTGCTCTTTTGCATAAGCATCAATCATTTTTCCGCTGCTATGCCCAGAGCGCAGCGGAGGGCATTTTAAATCGTTTTTACTTGGCAGCGTCGAACTCTGCCTCGATCTCTGCCGAGGGTGCCGGGGTGACAAGGCTCACCACAACACAGACCACCAGAGAGATCAGGAAGGCAGGCAGCAGCTCGTAGATGCCAAACACGCCGCCCAGCGGGCTGATGATGTACTTCCATACAAAGACCATCAGGCCGCCGGAGAGCATACCGGCCAGTGCGCCCTGCCAGTTGCAGCGCTTCCAGAACAGGGAGCACAGCACCACTGCGCCAAAGGAGCCGCCAAAGCCGGCCCATGCAAAGCTGACGATGCCGAACACGCTGGAGTTGGGGTCGCGGGCCAGCACCACGCCCACCACGCTGATGCAGATGATGGTCAGGCGGGCAGCGAACAGGCTCTGCTTCTCGGTCAGCTTCATGTGGCCGAACTCCTGCAGGATGTTCTGGGATACGCTGGAGGCCGCTGCCAGCATCTGACTGTCGGCGGTGGACATGGTAGCGGCAAGGATGCCGGCAAGGATCAGACCTGCCAGAATGGCTGCCAGCACGCCGTGCTGAGCGATCAGGCTGGCCACGCGCACGATCAGGGTCTCGCTGGAAGAACCGCTCAGGAACTCCAGCGCGCCCGCCTTGGTCATGCCCAGGCCCACCATGCCGATGACGATGGAAGCGGTCATGGCAATGACCACCCACACGCTTGCAATGCGGCGGCTGAGCACCAGCTTCTTTTCGTCCTCAATGGCCATGAAGCGCAGCAGGATGTGGGGCATGCCGAAGTAGCCCAGACCCCATGCCAGCGTGGACACGATGTCCAGCAGACTGTAGGAGGTGGCGGTGTTGTCTGCCGCATTGTGGCTTGCAGCCATGGTCAGGTAGCCGGGCAGCTGCGGGCGTGTCCAGAACCACATCCCAGCCGCCTGCCACATTGACGCCATACACCAGCACCGCGATCAGCGCCATGCTCATGACAACGGACTGGATCAGGTCGGTGGTAGACACAGCGCGGAAGCCGCCCATGATGGTGTAACCCACGATGACCACAGCGGACAGAACCATGGCCGCCATGTAATCCACGCCAAACAGGCTGTTGAACAGCTTGCCGCAGGCGGCAAAGCCGGAAGCGGTGTACGGGATGAAGAACACGATGATGATGACCGCGCCCAGCGCGTTGAGCAGGTTGCGCTGGTCATGGAACCGCAGGGAAAGGAACTGCGGCACCGTGATGGCATCCAGATTGGCCGAGTAGCGGCGCAGGCGGCGGGCCACGATGAGCCAGTTGAGCCATGTGCCACAGCAAGGCCGATGGCCGTCCAGCCCGGCGACGCGATGCCGGTGAGATATGCAAGGCCCGGCATACCCATCAGCAACCAGCTGGACATATCGCTGGCTTCGGCGCTCATAGCCGTGACCAGCGGGCCCATCGTGCGGCCGCCGAGGTAGAAATCGCTGCTGTCCTCGTTGGATTTGCTGTAGACAAAGCCAACCAGCAGCATTCCCACCAGATAGATCACAATGGTGGCAATGATGCAGATATTGATCATTTGATTACCCCTCTCTTTCTTCCCCTCAACGGGAACACATCTTAAATATTACCACAAAAACCTGCATTCCTGCAAGCTTTTCGGGCAATTCAAGAGCACAAACTGCTGTTTTTCCGGGTTTTGAACAGAAAAAGCAGCATTTCTGGTGCAAAATCCATCAGAAACACTGCCGTCGTAAATTGATATCCGCAGCCCGGCGTAAAACCGTATCCGTGTTGAACCAAAAAAGCACCCTCTGCCATGGCCTTGTAAGGGTCAGCAGCGGGTGCTCTTTTTGGTTTATGTCCGTACAAAGAAATCCGGGAACCGTTCCAATATCTTCTGGAAATTCTCGCGGTACATGCCAAGGTGATGCTCAAACAGGGCTTCTACGTCCACGTCCAGCGGCAGGCCGTCCCGCAGGTAGCCAAAGATCTGCTCGTGCTCTTTCTGCACCGAGGCAATATTTCCCCGGCAAAGCCGAGTCCAGATACCGCACACGGTCCATATGGGAAGTAACGTTGTGCATGGCCTCCCAGATGCGGTCGTAGCCGGAATCGTGGTACAAAAGCCTGTGGAAGTCGTTATCCAGCGAGATGAAGAAGTCATCTGCTGCATCCTGATCCAGATAAAGGTCTTCGTTCTGCCGGTTCAGCAGTTCCTGAAATTCGTTCAGCTGTTCCCTTGTCAGCTTTCCGGCCAGCCCGCGCAGCAGCGCCGGTTCCAGAATGCGGCGCATGGCAAAGCCTTCGTTCAGGTATGGAACGCTGATCTTGGACACAATGCTGCCGCGCTGCGGCAGAACATCCACAAGCCACTCGCTTTTCAGCATCATCAGCGCTTCGTGTACCGGTGTGCGGCTCATGGCCAGCTGTTCGCACAGTTCGGCCTCGCTCAGCTGACAGCCCGGCTGCAGCTGCAAGGTCATAATATTTTTGCGCAGCATACGGTAGGCGTAAGCCCGGTTATTTTCGTCCATTCTGCGCACGTCCAGCAGCAGCGGCAATGCGCTGGCCTTTTCTTCTCTCATAGCAGTTCCCTTTTTTGCTTGCCGTAATTTTACCGCAGGGCGCACCGCCCCGCAGACATCTGAAATCATTCTTATTATAAAGCATCCCGCGGCACATGTCAAAAAGAAAAAGCACCAAGCATTGCTGCTTCGTGCTTTTTGTGGTGCGCCTCGCGCACTCCTATCCGGACGGTGCGCCGCTGGTGGCCATCACCGGCCAAGTGGGGGTGCACGGCCGGATATGACCATTCCCCTTTTCCTGTTTCATCTCTCCCTCAAAGCCGCCTTGCCTTGCAGGGTAACCAAAAAAGACGCGTCCCGATCCATATTCTGTACTTTTTTATTTGTTCTTTGTCGTTTTTATTTTTGAATAAGTATTACTTCTGCCATTATTCTGCAATAAACTTTCCAAAATCAAGTCCAGAACACTATACTGTTACGCCCAGTTCATCCGGCCGTAGCGGGTGGTCAGCTGGCAGATCTCCTTTTGAAGCTTCTTTGTCAGCTGGGTCTTTTTCAGCCGCCAGCGCCAGTCCTGCATGGGAACGATGCAGGTCGCCGCTGCGCTGCGCAGGATCAGTGCGATCATGCTTTTATAGAGCTGCTCCTCCGGGGTGGCGTAGTCGTACAGATAGTCCCGCACCATGGCGCGCTCGGCATCGGTGACAGTCTGATACCACGATACCAGCGTCTCGTTGTCGTGGGTGCGGTATAGGCCACGCTGTTCACCGGGTAGTTGTGGGGCAGATAGTCGCTGGCACTGCCGGTGTCGCGGGAGTCAAAGGCAAATTCCAGCACCTTCATGCCGGGGAAGCCGCTGTCCCGCACCAGCTGACGGACCGTCTCGCTCATATAGCCAAGATCCTCTGCAATGATCTCCCGCTTGCCCAATGCCTGCTCCACGGCACGGAACAGCTCGATCAACCACATCGAGAACCCGAATCTTCTGGCAACCAAGATCATTGTGCCGCATAAGCTCATCCAACGGGAGAGCTGCTGCCCGCCGCCGGAGATCTGATGTGCAAAAAACGAGGCCGTTCCCTTTCTTTTCCAGAGAGGCAGAACGGCCTTGTTTTTCTTATTTTTCCGGTACTCCCGGGGTGTCATGCCGAAGTGCGCCTTGAACGCCCGGTTAAAATAGGAGAGGTTCTCAAACCCGCACCGGGAAGCGATGGTCAGAACCGTCTCATCCGTGGCCTGCAGCGCTTCGGCGGCGGCGTTGAGCCGGTACTCGTTCAGAAAGGCCACAAAGCTCTGCCCGGTCATCTGCCGGAACCACCGCATGAAGTGGCTGGCACTGAAGGAGCAGACCCCGGCGCATCGGCGACCCGGAGTTCCTCGGTATAATGGGCCGAGAGCCATTGCAGGAGCGTTTTCAGCCGCTGGGTGTCGGCTGTCTCGGCGGCAAGCCGCTGCCGGCCTGTGCAAGGAGCAGGGCAAGAAACCGCAGCAATGCCCCCTTGACCTGCAGCTCGTAGCCGGGGAGCTTGGCGCGGTTGGCATCCTCCACCTCCCGCAGGCAGGCGGCGGCTTGCAGATAGCACAGGTCGTTCGGGGTCAGCCGCGCAGGCAGCGACAAGCGCCCGCTTTGCAGCGGAAGCAGATATTTCTCGGCACAAAGGTCCTCTGCGCCGCCCAGAAGCTCCAGCTCAAAAATGATATTTTCGTATTCCATGCACTGCCCTTCGGCCTGCCGCAGGGCATGGAGGGTGCCGGGCGTAAAAATAAAGATGTCCCCCATGCGGGCCGGGCAGCTCTCAGCGCCCACCTGCACCAGTCCTGTGCCCCGCTTGACAAAGACCAGCTCCATGCTCTCCTGCCAGTGGAGCGCCACCTGCGGAAAGTCCCCCGGAATGGTGCAGGGATACAGATTGAAGGGAAACCGCACGGCACCATGCTGCTTGGTCTCCTGCAAAGATGCCTGATTTTGCATCGTTTCACCTCCCGATGATAGGATTGTACCACAGTCTGCGCTTTTTAGGCAAGATTTTGATTGTTTTATGTGGTATATCTGGAAGTACAGATGTCAAACCTGTTTTCCGCAAGGTGTATTTGAAAACAAAGAAAATGACGAATATTTCGCAAGCACAAACGGGATCCAAGGCTGTTTCACGCAAGATCCGGCTGTGCTTGTAGAAATAGACTAAATTTTCGACTTTTCAGATACACCCTAACAAAGGAGGATGCATTTATGAGCTTTACCGAAACGTTACAGGATCTCACGGGCAAGCCGCTGGCAGACTGCACGAATCAGGAGCTGTATCTCGCGCTGCTGGAACTCGTCCGGCAGAAGAGCGCCGACCGTGTGCAGCCGGTCACCGGCCGCAAGCTGTACTATATCAGCGCCGAATTTCTCATCGGCAAGCTGCTGTCCAACAACCTCATCAATCTGGGACTGTACGATGAAGCCCGCGATGCACTGGCTGCCGTCGCAAGAGCCTTTCCGATATCGAAGAGGTGGAGCCGGAACCTTCTCTGGGCAACGGCGGTCTGGGCCGTCTGGCTGCCTGCTTCCTCGACTCTCTGGCAACGCTGAACCTGCCCGGCGACGGCGTGGGCCTGCGGTATCACTTCGGCCTGTTCCACCAGTCCTTTGAGGACGGCGTGCAGAACGAAAAGCCCGACCCGTGGCTCACCGCCCACAGCTGGGCAGAAAAGACCGACATCACCTACCCGGTGGAGCTGGCGGGCAAGGAGTACACTGCCCGGCTGTACAAGCTGGCGGTCACCGGTTACGAGGGCCGCACCAACACCCTGAACCTGTTTGACCTTGACACCATCGATGAGAGCATCGTCCATGACGGCATTGCCTTCGATAAAACTGCCATCGACAAGAACCTGACCCTCTTCCTCTACCCGGACGATTCCGATGAGGCAGGCCGCCGCCTGCGGGTGTATCAGCAGTACCTGATGGTCTCTGCCGGTGCCCAGCTCATTCTGGCCGAGTGTGCCGCCCGGGGCTGCGATTACCATGATCTGGCCGACTACGCCGCCATCCAGATCAACGACACCCACCCCAGCATGGTCATCCCGGAGCTGATCCGGCTGCTGGGCGAAAAGGGCATCGAATTTGAGGAAGCCGTAAAGATCGTCACAAAGACCTGCGCCTACACCAACCACACCATTCTGGCCGAAGCGCTGGAAAAGTGGCCCCGCGCCTATCTGGATACCGTGGTGCCCCAGCTGATGCCATTATCGAAAAGCTGGACGCACTGGCCCGCACCCGCACCAAGGACGAGAGCCTTGCCATCATCGACAAGGACGACCGGGTGCACATGGCTCACATGGATATCCACTTCACCCACTCCACCAACGGCGTGGCGGCGCTGCACACCGAGATTTTGAAAAAATCCGAGCTGCACGGCTTTTACGAGCTGTACCCGGAAAAGTTCAACAATAAGACCAACGGCATCACCTTCCGCCGCTGGCTGCTGGAATGCGACCCCCGCCTGACCGCCGCGCTGGAACAGCACATCGGCTCCGGCTTCCGTAAGGATGCCACCGAGCTGGAAAAGCTGCTGGCTTTTGCTGACGACGAAGCTGTGCTGGAGCAGCTGACCGCTGTGAAAAAGGCCAACAAGGAAGCACTGGCTGACTGGCTGCTGCGCACCCAGAAGGTGAGCGTGAACACCGATGCTGTGTTCGACATCCAGTCCAAGCGCCTGCACGAGTACAAGCGCCAGCAGCTGAACCTGCTGTACCTCATCCATCAGTACTACGAGATCAAGGCCGGGCACCTGCCGCTGCTCCGCTGGTGAGCATCTTCGGTGCCAAGGCGGCACCTGCCTACACCATTGCAAAGGACATCATCCATGCGCTGCTGACCCTGTCCAAGGTCATTGCCGCAGACCCGGAAGTGTCCAAGTGGCTGCAGGTGGTGTTCGTGGAGAACTACAACGTTACCGCCGCCGAAAAGCTGATCCCCGCCTGCGACCTGTCCGAGCAGATCAGCCTTGCCTCCAAGGAGGCTTCCGGTACCGGTAACATGAGTTCATGCTGAACGGCGCGCTGACGCTGGGCACCATGGACGGTGCCAATGTGGAGATCAGCCAGCAGGTGGGCGAGGAGAACATCTATATCTTCGGCCAGACCTCCGATCAGTCATCCACCGCTACGCCGTGGCGACTACGACCCCGCCCAGTGGGTGGAGGGCGATGTCAACATCCGCCGCGCCATCAACTTCCTCACCGGCCGGAGATGCTGGCCGCCGGTCACGCCGAAAACCTGACCCGCCTGCACAACGAGCTGATCCATAAAGACTGGTTCCAGACCCTGCCGGACTTCAACGCCTACGTTGTGCGCAAGGGGCAGGCCCTCA
>ENA-OQAS01000399-OQAS01000399.1-human-gut-metagenome-genome-assembly--contig:-NODE-399-length-22889-cov-2.105790_pt1 | contig 22889 bp, 27 predicted proteins | sample MGYA00242733_ERZ504523 | MGnify/ENA primary metagenome ERZ504523 (study PRJEB26092, sample SAMD00036239) | human gut metagenome | host: Homo sapiens | study: EMG produced TPA metagenomics assembly of...
ATTATGCTCAAGATTTAGCTTCTCTGTTCCATTCGTTCTATACAAATTGCCGTGTTATTGGTGAGGAAGAGGCGGTAGAGCAGGCTCGCCTTGCTTTGGTCAGATTCGGCTCGAATTGTTTTGGCTCTTACTCTTAATTCTTTTGGGGGTTTCTGCGCCTGAGCGTATGTAAGTACGATAAAGCTTCATTTATCCGATGTTTTAAGCCACCCCCCGATTGTTTGTTTCGAACATGTTAACGTGGGGTGGCTTTATTTATCTAAAGTGATTCTCTTTGATACCATACTCAACGTTGAGTGTTAATCGAGGAGGAATTTATGAGTTACGTTGACTCCGTTATTGAACAGGTTAAGGCAAAGAACGCCAATGAGCCTGAGTTTATTCAGGCTGTTACAGAGGTTCTTACTTCTTTGAAGCCTGTTATTGAAGCCCATCCAGAATACGAAAAAGCTGGCTTGCTTGAGCGTATTGTTGAACCAGAACGCGTTATTATGTTCCGTGTACCTTGGGTTGATGATGAAGGCAAGGTACAGGTAAATCGTGGTTTCCGTGTCCAGTTCAATAGCTGCCTTGGCCCTTACAAAGGCGGTCTTCGTCTGCATCCTTCAGTCAACCTTGGCATTATTAAATTCCTCGGTTTCGAGCAGATCTTCAAGAACAGCCTAACTACTCTTCCTATGGGCGGAGGCAAGGGCGGTTCCGACTTTGATCCTAAGGGTAAGTCTGACGCTGAGGTAATGCGCTTCTGCCAGTCGTTCATGACTGAACTCTGCAAGCATGTAGGTGCAGACACTGATGTTCCTGCAGGTGATATCGGAACTGGTGCTCGTGAGATTGGTTACATGTTCGGCCAGTACAAGCGTATTCGTAATGTTTGGGAAGGCGTTTTAACTGGTAAGGGCCTTTCTTATGGCGGATCTTTGGCACGTACCGAAGCTACTGGCTATGGCTTGATTTACTTCGTTCAGGAATATCTCAAGTGCAAGGGCGACTCTTTTGAGGGTAAGACCGTTGCAGTATCTGGTTCTGGTAATGTTGCAATTTATGCAACAGAAAAGGCTCAGCAGCTCGGTGCTAAAGTGGTAACTTTGTCTGACTCTACTGGCTGGATTTATGATCCTAACGGAATTGACGTTGCTTTGGTTAAGCAGATCAAGGAAGTTGAACGCGGTCGTATTTCTGAGTACGCTAAGCGTCGTGAGGGCGTTGAATACCATGATGGTCGTGGTGTTTGGGGCATCAAGGTTGATATTGCTCTTCCTTGCGCAACTCAAAATGAGCTTCTTATTGATGATGCTAAGGCATTGGTTGCTAACGGCTGCCAGATTGTAGCTGAGGGTGCTAATATGCCTACCACCATGGAAGCTACCACTTACCTCCAGGAAAACGGCATTGTATTCATGCCAGGTAAGGCTGCAAATGCTGGTGGCGTTGCTACTTCTGGTTTGGAAATGTCCCAGAACTCTGAGCGTCTCTCCTGGTCTTTCGAAGAGGTAGATGCGAAGCTTCAGGGTATTATGGTCAACATCTTCCATGCTGCAGACGATGCTGCTCGTGAATATGGTGTTGAAGGTGACTATGTTGCTGGCGCTAATATTGCTGGTTTCAAGAAGCTTGCTGACGCTATGCTTGCACAGGGTATTGTGTAGTCTCTATTTGAACAGGCATCTTTGACTTAATGCCAAAGTTGAAAACATAGTAAAAGCCCAGGAGCTTCTCCTGGCTTTTGTGTATTGCGAAGTATTTGTTTAACTTTGTGTTTCCCTTTGATGAACTAGCAGACCTTGTACTGCTCGAATTTGATGCGTTATCATCAAGAAAATGAATACATGATTTCAGAAGTTTTTAGTCTGCTGGTTTAACAAGCGCTCGTAAAGCCATAATGCAATAAGAAACAATCGTGATGCAAGTCCTCATGTGAGGTTTTATTTTGCAAAATTGATGCTAGTTGAGTCTTGAAGTTAAGTGGGGGTTTCGAAATGGAGTTTGAGTCGGAGTACCGCTGGCCGGGTGTAACGTATAACGCAATACGTGTACTCGAAGAGGTTCCGCAGCGATATCCATTTCGGTCTCATATTTATAGAAGCACGTTTGAGGTTTCTGGATTCCCATTTTGTCGTCGAATAGAGTTATATTGCATTGCTGAACCTGGAAAGCGTGCTTTAATTTTGGATACTGGTCATCCTGATTTGTGCGGATTTGAGGCACTAGACGGGGTGCAAAAGACCCTTCGTATTCCTTGGAGCAACATTGAGGTATTTCTGTCTCACTTTCATGATGATCATGATGGTAATTTGCTTTATTGTGTCCAGAAGGGGGCGTCGAAACTTTATTCGGGACCTACACAAATTGACTCCAGGACTTTAATTGATAATTTTTTGGTTTTAAGTTCTTCTGTCGATTTAAAAAGCGATTCTGCCTCTTCGTTTATTCGCCTAGTTGCTGCTGGAAAAAAAGCGCAGACTTGCACTCAAGGATCGCGAATTGAATTACATGGTGGCGAAACTCTTTCAATAGCGGGTTATCATTTTGATGTTCTTCTAACTCCTGGCCATACCTCAAATCATCTTTGTCTTCTTGATAAAAGCAAGAAAATATTTTTTGCGGGAGACCATATTTGTGATGCTCCTCCAGGTTGTATGCAGTACGCAATAAATGATCATCTGGTCGCACGGTATCTGGAAAGTTTGGCGCAGCTGAAAGAATTAAATCTTCAAGCGGTATATATGTGTCACCATAATCCGTTGAGAGGATCTTTTGAAATAAATCGTTTTATTTCGTTAATAGAAGGTCGCTATGAAACCTTGGTTATTCGTGCGCGCAAACTTTTTGCCGACCACGAAGAATTAACCGTTCGGGAAGCGGCAATTGTAGCAGCCGCCCATTATCCAAGAGGGCTAGAAGGATTTCCTGTATCGACGCAAATAAATCGGATTGCGACCATATTTGGTACATTGGAGTACCTATATGATCTTGGTTTGCTTACGCGCTTCATAAACGATGAGGGCGCTTTAGTATATCGCCGTTCTTGGTAAAGAGCTATGGCATCAACACTTCAAGTTCGCTAGGAAAAACCTGTACGCAAACTTCGTTGTCGTGAAAGCGTTCTCCATCTATCTGTGCAGGTAGAGGATGAGCAAAACTTAACTGAATCCGTTTTGCTTGAGCAAAATGAATAGCTTGATCGTGGATATGCTTTCCTTCTTTTGCCTTAAGGAAGAGTTTTGTGGCAGCGCCGAAAGAAAGTGGCGGTTCTGCATAACAGATATCCAGCAGTCCATCATTGATCTGCGCCTGCGGACACACTTTGAAGCCTCCACCATAGCTTTGTCCATTTTGTATTGCTAAGAGATAGCACGAGACGGTTTTTGTAGGGTGATCGTCTAAAGTGACCTGTACTTTATGTATATCGCGATGATTTTTTAGTTGGTCTAAGCCACATTGAACATAAAGGCTCGTACCAGTGCGGTTTGTTTTCTTTCGAAGTTCTTGGGTTCCAAGAGCAATGGCTGCATCAAGTCCAAAAGAAAGGGTTTCGGCAAACCAGTGGTTGTTTGCTTTTCCTAAATCGATTCTTTTTGGCGTGAGAGTATGAGAGCTAAGTAGCTGTAGAGCTTTTGTGGGGTTACGGGGCAATGAAAGAGTGCGTGCGAAATCATCTCCATTGCCACAAGGAATAACACAAAGCCGAGGACGATGTTGAGACGGCATAGCCATTAGGCCGTTGATTACTTCATTTACAATTCCATCGCCTCCAATGGTGATAATGGTTCGATAATGGGCACCTTCATTGGAGATGAATCTAGTGGCATCTAAAGGTGCAACTGTGTAGTGAAATGCATACTTCTCAAGTCCATGGGGAGACGATGCTTTAATGTTTTCAAGGATACTAGCGGCTTGAGCTGCGATCTGTGCAGCTTTTCCGCTTCGAGCTGCAGGGTTTACGATAACTAGAGTTGTTCCAAGCATTATTTCTCCTGGTTGGTTTTGATGAGATAATAACAAATTACATAAGAAAAAATGGGAAGATATTAGTTGAGAAAAGAAGGAAATTTAAGAAATAAAAAAATTCCTCTTGCAAGAATAGAAAAGTTCTGTAAACTATTTTCTTGCGCTTATGGTGGCTATAGTTCAGTTGGCTAGAATGCCAGATTGTGGCTCTGGAGGTCGTCGGTTCGAGTCCGATTAGCCACCCCAGCGCAACTTGAAAATTAAGTAAATTATTTCTTGCATTTAGAAATACATTGCTTTAAAATATCTTAGCGCTTTGACGCAGATACCATTTGGACCGTTAGCTTAGTTGGTAGAGCAGGGGACTCTTAATCCCAAGGTCCAGGGTTCGACCCCCTGACGGTCCACCATGAATTTTCACTCCTATTTGGTTCTTTCCAGATAGGAGTTTTTATTCTTACCTTCGATTTGAAAAATTAGTCGAATAAATCACAGTGAAACCACAGTTATGAAGTTGTCGTAGTAAGTGAACAAATGTTTCTAATCTAGCAGCATTTTACATGTAATATATTCTTTGAAAACTGTGAGTATAAGGTGGTTCTAGAGCGTAGTAGGTTTCAGATATTCCTGAAGGATTATTGCGGTTGTAATTTTCCTTTCTGCTTGAGCGTCTATCGCATTGGCTGCCTTTGTTTAAGTAAGGAGCCTGATTAGTGGAAGCATTTGAGCTCATTCTTTTATTGATGGTTGCGGTTTTGCTCTCTTCTGTATTGGATCAGGTTGTACCACGAATATCTTCTCCTTTAATTCAAATTGGATTAGGTGTCATCATTGCGTTTTTGGCGATTTCACCAATTCAGGTATCTATTGATCCAGAGCTTTTCCTTATTTTGTTTATTGCTCCGCTTCTCTTTCATGATTCTATTGAGGCAAACAAAAAGAATTTATGGGACAACAAAGGCATCATAGTTTCTTATGCAATAGGATTAGTCCTTTTAATTGTTCTTTGCGTTGGCTTTGTTTTGCATTGGCTTGTTCCTTCTATTCCTTTGGCTGCTGCTTTTGCGCTTGGCGCAGCACTTGGTCCTACTGATGCAGTTGCGGTTGCTGCTTTGAAACGCGAAGCCAGGTAGGGAAGAGGGAAAACGCGATTCTACAGGGTGAGGCGCTTATAAACGATGCATCTGGTGTAGTTTCGTTCCAGTTTGCAATTGCTGCTGCAGTTACTGGCTTCTTCTCTTTACTGATGCGGCAACTTCATTTGCGTTTAATTTCTTCGGTGGAATTATTCTTGGTATTTTGCTTGCGCTGGTATTTTCGTTCTTTGCTCATCGCGTAAGGGACTTGGGTCTTGAAAACATCACTTTCCATGTGTTCTTGGAAGTTTCAATGCCCTTTATTGTATTTCTCATTGCGGAAACTTTTCATGTTTCGGGCATTCTTGGTGTGGTTGCGTGCGGTATTGTATGGTCGCTTTTGCGCGACCAGCGTATTTCGCCTTATCACTCGCGTTTAAACATTGCACTCTCTAGTGTATGGAAGTAATAAGTTTCACCTTAAATGGCATCGTTTTTGTTCTTTTGGGTATTCAGCTGCCCAATGCGATGCAATCAACGTGGGATGATGTGTATATCGACAATTTTGACCTCATTGGGTATGTGCTTATCCTTACGGCATTAATTGTTGTTCTTCGTTTTATTTGGGCACTTTTAATGGCTCGAATATTCAGGAATCCTCTTACGGGAAAGCGTGACAAGTTCAATAAAAAAACCGTTAAAGATGCCCTTATTACCACAATAGGAGGACCTAAGGGCGCTATTACGTTGTCTATCGTTTTTTCGATACCGTTTCTCGTTGGCTCCGGCGAAGCTTTCCCTCAGCGTTCGCTCATAATCTTTTTGGCTTCAGGCGTTATTGTGTGCACTTTGCTTCTAGCCAACTTCTTGCTGCCTATTTTGGCACCTAAAAATGAAAAAGAAGTTGATGAAGAGGAAGTGGCTGATTATGAAAGAACACGAATAGAAATTCTTCGTACGGTAATTGAACGTCTTATGGCGGACTCTACGGATGAAAATGATAGAGAAACTAAGCAGGTAATTAAGTCGTATAACCAACGTATACGCAATATTCGTTCTATGAGTAATACCCTTGAAGATGCTCCACCTTCACCCGCTTTAACGTTTGAGGTAATTGAGTATCAAGCAAAACAACTTACGATGCAGCCAAGCGAAAAGAGATTGAACCCTATGCGGTGTATCGAGTTATCGATTCATTATCCCGTCATAAAAATCTTTTAGAACACGGTAAGGGTCCATCTCTTATTGCAAAGTACAGTTTAGGTCGTTTGCAAAATCTTATTTCACTTGTAAAGCATGGAATATTAAGCTCTCTTCCGTTTAGTCGTGATGAAGATAAAGCTGCGATTGATAAGGCTCGTGTGCTCAGTGAACAATATGCAGTAGAGTACCTTCGTTCCCTGGTCGATAACCCCGACTATCCTAGTGACGAGGTAGCTCGATTATTGATTCGTCATGAACGCGCTTTGGCTGTTTTGGAAGAATCAAATGATGCTACGGTTACTTCAGAAGCAGTAGAAAACGTTATGGTAAGTACGAACGCTATCATGCAGCGTGGCTTGCAACTTGAACTTGAGGTAATCCAAGACTTTTATGCCTCGGGCGATCTGACGCGTGTTCAAGCGAAAGAAATGCGTGACAATACCATGCTTATGCTTATGGATGTTGAAGATCAGGTTTAGAGTTTGTTTTATTTCGTCTCTTTGTCAGAGAACACAACCAAGGGAAGGTATAGGTTAGCGTTTAATGAATGCTGCCAAACTTCAAGAAATAAAAATCAACTGTCTAGCGTTCCAACCGAACCAGGGGTTTATCTTTGGAAAAATGCAGAAGGCGAAGTTATTTATGTGGGCAAAGCAAAACAACTTCGAGCTCGTATGCGCCAGTATGTCAACTTTCAAGACAGTCGTGAAAATCCTCTCCTTGTCTCTCAGATCGACTCATTTGAGTATGTGGTAACTTCGAATGAGCATGAAAGTTTGGTGCTTGAGCGTAATTTAATTAAGCAATATTCACCCTATTTCAATGCTGACTTCAAGGACGATAAAAGTTACCCTTTCATCGCGTTAACAAAAGGTGATGTTTTTCCAGCAATTAAATACACGCGCGAAACACATAAGCCTCAAACTCGCTATTTCGGACCCTACACTGATAGTCGTGCAGCACGGGAGCTAGTTGATACGGTACGCCGAGTAGTGCCAATTTGTGCAGCTTCGTGCGCTGAATGGCGTCGGATGGCGCGTAGATTAGAACAAACTCCGTATGAAGAATTGGAATTATCGTCTCGTCCATGCTTTGATGCTCATGTCGGTTTGGGTCCAGGTGTTTGTTGTGGCGAAATGGACCCCGTGCAGTATCAAGAGCAAGTGCAAAGGTTGAGAAGTTTTTATCGGGTCAGCATTCTGAATTTATCGATGAGCTGACTAACGAGATGCAGCAAGCTGCCGAAATGCTCGATTTTGAGCGAGCTGGACGCATTAAGGAAGAATTGACACCATAAAATCACTCTCTGATACTCAGCATGCAGTTTCGTCACATAGGCTCAATGCAGACGTTATCGGGGTTTACCGAGAGGAAACTATTGCAGGGGTTACCGTTCTTATTTTGCGCGAAGGGCGTATAGTCAATACCAATGAGTTCATTTTTAACAAGGGGAAGGATGTTCCTGAAACCGAACTCTTACGTATGTTTGTGCTGCGTTATTACGATTCTACTGAATCTATTCCTCATGAGCTTATTGTCGAACAAGTTCCTGAAGATGCTGAGGTTATTGAATCTTGGTTAACTGAAAAGCTTGCAAGTAATCATGGAGCAAAGGTTCATTTTACTGTGCCACAACGGGGTGAAAAGAACGCTCTCATGGCAATGGCGAACAAAAATGCACGCCACGTTTTAATGCGTTATAAGGCACGTAGCAGCTACGACGACGATCGTATCAATGCCGCGCTTTTACAACTAGAAAGTGCTCTAGCACTTGATGCGCCGCCTTTGCGTATTGAATGCTTTGATATCTCTACCATCATGGTCGTCATTCGGTGGCGTCAATGGTGGTATTCACTAATGGTAGACCCGATAAAAGCCAATATCGACGGTTTAAAATTCGTATGGAAACTGATGAAGCAAATGACTTTGCCATGATGAGCGAAGTCTTTGCTCGCCGCTATTGCCGAGAGAGACTTTCCGATAAACGTTTTGGCAAAAAAAACCTGATTTGATTATCGTGGACGGTGGAAAGCCTCAACTTACTGCTGCAATTAGGCAACTTGAAGAATTGGGCGCAGGCGATATTCCTGTGTGCGGTCTTGCGAAGCGCGATGAGGAGTTGTTTGTACCTTGGCAAGATAGTGGACCTGTTGTGCTTCCTGGTGGTAGTCCAAGCTTGTATCTGGTAAAGCAAGTGCGTGACGAAGCGCATCGTTTTGCTATCACGTTTCATCGTGAGCTTCGTGGAAAAGCTATGACAACAAGCATCTTGGATGAAGTTGTAGGGATGGGTCCTAAACGAAAAAAGGCTCTTTTAAAGGCATTTGGTTCTTTTTCGGCTCTTCGGCGAGCGTCTTTAGATGAAATTAAACAAACTGGTGTCGTACCTAGTCAAGTGGCAGAAGATGTGTATGCTGTGCTTAGGCAATATAATGGTAAAAAGGAAGCAAAAACCCTCAACGATTAGCCGTTTGTTTTACTGATTGCGAGATAATAAACCTTAGCATATAGATAAGGTCAAACCGTAGGGCATGAACATAAGGCACTACTTAAAAGATTTTATGAATTGGGAATGTGTTAAGTAATTAATCAGGAGCTTAGGGAGTACTAATGGTAGAAAAGCAGCATGCTGAAGCGATTGAAAACAATCAGGAAGTGCTTACTAATCAAGGTCCTGATGTGGTGATTATAACGGGTATGAGTGGAGCCGGTCGGACCGAAGCAATGCATACCTTTGAAGATTTAGGTTATTTTTGTATTGATAATCTTCCGCCATCTCTCATCATGAACATGATAAGTTTAGCTAGCCTGCCTGGTCATAGTGAAATTGGGCGCAAACTCGCTATTGTTTGTGATGCAAGAAATCGTGAGTATTTCAAGCAACTAGTTGGCGAGCTGGCAATGTTGAGGCAGCAGGTATTACCTTTCGTATCATTTTCTTGGATGCCCGTGATGAAATTCTTATTGCACGCTATAAAGCTTCTCGTCGTCGTCACCCTCTCTGTGTTAATAACTCACGTTCTATTGCGCAAGCAATTGCTTACGAGCGTAAATTGACCCAAGAGCTTCGTGATGTGGCGCATTCATATATTGACACCAGTGACATGAAACCTCGTGAGCTTCGTGAGGTTTACGGTCCATCTATCAAAAGAAACCGACAAGGACGGAATGAATGTAGTTGTTTATTCCTTTGGTTTTAAGCATGGGGCTCCACTTGATGCAGACATCGTAATAGACGTTCGATTCCTTCCTAACCCCTTTTACATTCCGGAACTTCGTGGTTTAACAGGCCTTGATAAGCCAGTAAGTGATTATGTATTGGGTAGGGAGGAAACTACTAAGTTTTTAGATGCATGGGAAAACCTTTTGTCTTGTGTAATGCCAGGATATGTTGCTGAAGGAAAACAACATTTGGCAATTGGGGTGGGGTGTACCGGAGGTCAGCATCGAAGTGTTGTCCTCGCGGAAAAAACAGCGGCACTTTTTGCGCGAACAGGGCTATAACGTTCGTGCGTATCATCGTGATATCGCTCTTGCAGATACAAGCAAGGGGGCAACAAAATGAGTGCGCTTTCATTAGGTGGTCATTCGGAAAATGGCTTTAGCCTAGATCCATCTTCTACTCAGGCATTTAAAGCCATTGGTTCTTTAAAAGATCATTTGGTCCATCGAAAAGATTCCCTGGATCCTTCTAAGCTAAAAGCGGTAGTGATCGGCGGTGGCACAGGCGCTCCTGTTTCTATTAGAACCCTATTAGCGTTGGGTGTGCAAACTTCTGCCGTAGTCGCGATGGCAGACGATGGAGGTTCGACCGGTATCCTGCGTGAAGAGGCTCATGTTACTCCTCCTGGAGATGTGAGAAAATGCTTGGCTGCTTTTGCGGTGGATCCTGATGATCCTTTGACTAAGGCATTTAAATATCGTTTTGATTTTGCTCGTAATCATACCTTGGGCAATTTGATGCTTTCTGCTTTGGAGAATGCAACAGGTTCTTTTCCTGAGGCGATTAAGATATGTGGCCAGCTACTGGGCGCTCGAGGACATGTGTATCCTTCCACGCTCAATAACGTTACTCTGTGTGCACGCACTCTTGATGGTCGTGTTCTGCGGGGGCAAGCTTTAGCTTCCCATTCTTCAACTGCGCTTGAACAGGTATGGTTGGAGTCACCAGAAGAGTGCCTTCCTTATATGGAGGCTATTCGGGCTATTCGTCAAGCGGATCTTATTGTTTTAGGACCTGGTTCGCTGTTTACTTCAATTATTCCTAATCTTTTAGTTCCTGGTATTGTTGATGCGATTGCTCAATCACATGCTTATACCGTCTTTGTGTGTAGTCTTGCAGATCAACAAGGGGAAACGTGGGGTCTTTCAGCTCGCGAACATGTGGAAGCACTTTTGCGACATGGAATGCGCGATAAGCTGGATTATGCCTTGATTCATAGTTCTGGAAAACCAAAAAAGTCTCGATTTACTACGGGTGCTTTTGAAGCAATTGCTGGTCCTGCTTCTCTTGAAAGTGCAATGACTGAAATGCGTGATGGAAAAATTTACCTGCACGAGTCAAGATTAGTCTGTCAAAATCACGCAAGAAGATATAGATGCTATTCAGGATCAAGGTCCTGTAGTCATATTACGCGATATGAAAGATCCTCTTCGACCTACCTGGCATGATCCTTCTGCGTTGGCAGATGCGTTTATGGGGGTGTTTAAGCTTTGTCGTTCACAACAGAGGTAAAAGAGGAATTATCTCGTGTGGAGCCTACATGTTCTCATTGTGATGCGGCTACCTTAGCTGCTCTTATTCGAATTGAAGGTTCTATTTTCTTTAACGGACCAGGTAAATTTCGTCTCGAGATATCTACCGATGTTCCCCAGGTAGCTCGTTTTATCATTCGCACGCTTCATATAGATATGCTCTCAAAACCGATTTAACAATGCGTCGCAGTGTTTTGCATAAAAACGCCTAATTGGTTGATTGAGGTTCCTACTCAGCCTCGCTTGACCGAAGCGCTTTTTGATTTAGGCATTATCGGTGAAGAAGGTCTCAAGCGGGGGATTGATCCTAGGTTAGTGCAAAAGTCGTGCTGTGCCTCCGCCTATTTACGAGGGGTTTTTCTTGGTAGTGGTTTTATTTCGAATCCACGAGGGGACTTTCATTTTGAATTAACGGTGGAATCGCAAACTATGGCAAACGATATTGTGGAACTTTGGCAACCAAAGATATTCACGCAAAGATTGTCGAACGGCGCAATACGTATACGGTCTATCTGAAAAGCGGAGCTGCTATATCGTCTTTTTTGGCTTTTGTAGGGGCTCATCAAGGTGCTTTAAAGATGGAAAACGAGCGAGTCATTAAAAGTGTACGAAACGATGTTAATCGTCGAGTGAATGCAGAAATTGCAAATCAAGCAAAAACGGCTGAAGCTTCAGTTGAACAAGTGGCAGCTATTCGCACCTTACTCGATCATCGCGACATAAAATCACTTTCTCGTGGTTTACAAGAATATATTCAACTACGAGTTCGTTATCCAGAGGCAACTCTAAAAGAACTGGGGGAAAGGGCAAATCCTCCACTTTCGAAATCCGCGATCTATCATCGGGTAAGGCGCATAGAACAAATGGCGCGTGAGGTTTCAGGACAGCCAAAAAGAAGTGATTATTCAATAATTTGCACAGTTTGTTCCATTTTGATCGCCTTAAGCATACAAAGTTGGGCGATATCCGTTGCCTTGTTCGTTTGCATGTTAGAATGAATAAGTCATGTTTCGTTTGTGCGTTTGCATGGCGCACTTATCTATAACACATCTGAAAGGGGAGCCCTATGGCAACCAAGGTTGGTATCAACGGCTTCGGCCGCATTGGCCGACTTGTTTTTCGGGCAATGGAGAAGGATCCTGCGTTCGATATTGTCGCTATTAACGATCCTGGCAGCATCACCGCAGCAGCTCATTTGCTTAAGTACGACTCAATTCATGGTCGTGTATACGATGAGGTAAGAGTTGACGGTGATTCTATCGTAGTTGATGGCAGAACGGTTAAAGTATTATCTGATCGTGATCCTGCTAATTTGCCTTGGGGCGAACTTGGTGTTGATCTGGTAATTGAATCAACAGGATTCTTTACCGATGCAAATGCTGCTCATGCTCATATTGATGCTGGTGCAAAGAAAGTTCTCATTACGGCTCCTGCCAAAATGAAGATATTACTATCGTTATGGGCGTAAATGACGATCAATATGATCCTGCTAAGCACCATATTGTTTCTAACGCTTCCTGTACTACCAACTGCCTTGCTCCTTTTGCGAAAGTTTTAATGGATAGTTTTGGCATTAAGCGTGGTTTCATGAATACTATCCACTCTTACACCAACGACCAGAAAGTTTTGGATCAATCTCACAAGGATTTACGCCGTGCTCGTGCTGCTAATCTTTCTATGATTCCAACCACTACAGGTGCTGCACGCGCAGTTTCATTGGTTCTTCCTGAACTCAAGGGCAAGCTTGACGGTTTTGCAACTCGTGTTCCTACCCCTGATGGATCTATGGTTGACTTAACGGTAGAACTTGAACGTGAAGTAACCGTAGAAGAAGTAAACGAGGCTATTAAAGCTGCTGCTGAAGGCCCCTTAAAGGGAATTCTCGCCTATGTAGAAGATCCTATTGTATCTGCTGACATTGTGGGCGATTCACATTCTTCATTGTTCGACAGCAAGTTGACTATGGTTCTTGGCGGTAAGGGTAACCTTGTTAAATGTGTATCTTGGTACGATAACGAATGGGGTTATTCAAATCGCGTTAAAGATCTTGCTAAGATCATGCTGTAAATGTTTTCTACGAAGGATTATTTTCGAAGAGTAAAACTCAAATAAGAGAGCCTCAATTTTGAGGCTCTCTTTTGTGTTCGAAAGATTTGGCTATAGTGCACCAAGCCATTATTTCGATAAGAGAAAGGCATGGATTATGGGTAAAGTAAAGACACTTGCTGATGCTGATGTAGCAGGAAAGCGCGTATTGTGTCGCGTAGATTTCAATGTGCCGCTTTCTGAGGGCGTGGTTACCGACGACACAAGAATTCAGGCTGCATTACCTACTATTACGTATTTAATTAATCAAGGAGCAAAAGTTATCTTGTGTAGCCATTTAGGACGACCTGATGGGACTGGCTATCAAGAGGAATTCTCGCTTGCCCCTGTTGCGAAATATTTGTCAGAAGTATTGGGTAAGCCAGTGGCTTTCGCATCGGATACGATCGGTGAATCTGCCAAACAAGTTGTTAATTCCCTTCAAAACGGCGATGTGGCGTTGCTTGAAAATCTTCGCTTTGACAAGCGTGAAAAGAAAAATGATCCTGAATTTGCGCAAGCCTTGGCTTCTTTGGCTGAGGTTTATGTAAATGATGCTTTCGGAGCAGCTCATCGTGCTCATGCATCCACGGCAGGTGTCGCTTCATATCTGCCTGCTTATGCGGGAATGCTTATGGAAAAAGAGGTAACCACACTAACCTCAATGCTTGATAAGCCTGATCATCCTTCGTCGCAATTCTCGGCGGTTCAAAAGTTTCTGATAAGGTTGCCGTCATTGATGCCCTTATCGATAAGTGCGACACGCTCATCATTGGTGGCGGTATGTGCTTTACTTCTTGGTTGCGCAAGGATACAGCTAGGTACTTCTTTGATGGAGCAAGATTGGGTAGAGCGTGCAGCAGAAATGCTTAAAAAAGCATCAGATAAGGGAGTTTCTATACTTTTACCAACTGACGTGGTTTGCGCCGACGCTTTTGCTAATGATGCTCGTACCGTTACGTGTGGTGTAGATGCTATTCCCTCTGACATGATGGGGCTTGATATTGGACCTGAGTCAACAAAGGCTTATGCAGAGGCTATTGCTCATGCAAAGACCGTATTCTGGAACGGTCCAATGGGTGTATTTGAAATGTCTTCCTTTGAGGCAGGCACCAAAGGCGTTGCTTGGCAGTAGCAGCTAACAAACAGGCAGACACGATCATTGGTGGCGGTGATAGTGTTGCAGCGGTTAATAAGTTTGAGTTGGCTGATTCAAATGACCTTTATTTCTACTGGCGGCGGTGCTTCTATGGAACTGGTACAGGGGGAGGCACTTCCTGGCGTTGAGGCATTAAGTAGACAGTTTTGTTTCGGTTGGTCTGTTTCTATACCGCAATTTCGCAAACTTGGTAATAATTAAGCAGATAATGTTGTTGTACGTTGTAGTAGGGGGAATGTATGCGTAAGTATTTAATGGCTGGCAACTGGAAATGAACAAAACGATGTCTGAAGCAATCGTTTTAACTCAGCAGTTGTGTAATCAATATAATCGCAAGTGGGATAACGTGGATATCGTTGTTTGTCCTCCTGCTATTGATATTAAATCGGTATATACCGTAATTGATTTCGATAAAACAAAGATTGCTGTGGGTGCCCAGAATGTTCATTGGGAAGAATCAGGCGCCTTTACCGGTGAATTTCTATTCCTATGATCAAAGAGGCTGGCTGCGAATTCTGTATTGTGGGTCACTCAGAACGTCGCGAGATGTTTAATGAGACTGACACTTCAGTTAATCTGAAAGTAAAAGCACTGATTGAAGCTGATATTGCTCCTATTGTTTGCGTTGGGGAATCGCTTTCCATGCGTGATTCAGGTGACTATGTTGCCTTTATCGTTGCGCAGGTACGTGCCGCTCTTGCTGGTCTTGATGAAGCTGACATGAAAAAGGTAGTAATTGCTTACGAACCAATTTGGGCGATTGGCACAGGTCGTACGGCAACTCCAGAACAAGCTGAAGAGGTGTGTGCGGCAATTCGTGCCACTATAGCTGATATGTTTGGCAAAGGCGTTGCAGACGCTTGTCGCGTGCTTTATGGCGGTTCCATGAATGTAGGCAATGTTGAATCTTTACTTGCTCAGCCTGATATCGATGGCGGCTTAATCGGAGGCGCTGCATTGCAGTCGGATTCGTTCCGTCAGCTTATCGAAGCGGCGAGTGAAGCCTCGCATTAATCTAACGTGCCATCCTGCGTTTGTTTATCATTTCGATCGCAGATATGTGTTATGTTTCATAAGAAAAGGGAAGCTTAGCTTCCCTTTCTTATGTCTAGGACAGATGAAGGTCCAGGAAGTAATAGCTGAAGCTGCATAGCAAGCAATTAAGAGCGCTGGAAAGTCACTTTAACAGTAATTAGATTTTATTTGATGCGCAGTTTAGTTAGAAGGCGATAAGGTCAGGTATTCTCTGATAGTCAACAATGGTATTAACTGTTGATGCGTATCAGCAATCTTTCTCCTAATCAGAATAAAAAAGATACGAATCCGTGCTATGGTAGAAGCCAATTATCGGGATATTTTAGTTGATGGATTCGATTCTCAACTAAGTGCTGAATTGTTTTAGAAAGGGTGGGTACTCATCCATGGCAAAGCTCTGTAAGAGTGGTAGGTTTGCGGTGCTGCAAGAAGTTCCCCACGGTTCTAAATATCAGCATCTAGTTGGAACTATTGGTGTATTGGAAGTGTGGGAATCGGAGCAAAGTTATCCTGGAAAATATGGGGCTCTTTTTTACTTTCCCTTTGTGATCGACAGAAAAGGGGCAAAGCTTCTCAACGCTATTTAAAAACAAGTTTTTCTTACGACATCTATGAATACAGCGGATTGATAATGTTTAAAAGGGGAGAGAACCAATACACCTTTGAATTTACGGATGACAGTAGGGTTTCCACAACGTTTACAACGATGGATAAGCGCCCATTCTCCATTTTTACGAACCCAAACCCCAATGGCTCCATATGGCCGCCACAATTGCTTGAGCGATCTCCTGGTTGGTTATCAATATGGAGACTCGTAAGGCAGTTCGGACAGTTGGTTTTTTGTTTTTCTAAATAGGCAACAAAAAAGGTAGCTATCTGAAGGATAGCTACCTGGACGTTTAGCTGGTGTCAGAGGCGGGATTTGAACCCGCACGCCCGTATAGTTAGGCACTAGCACCTCAAGCTAGCGTGTCTGCCGTTCCACCACTCTGACATGTTACTTAAGCTATTGGCTTAAGGGCTGCTCACTTGCAGCGAGGAATATATTAACAGAATGAAAATAAGTTGCAAGAACTTTTTTTTTCAACAAATTTAGCCGATCGTTCCTTGGGGATATACGATCATTAAAGCAATAAGAGAAATAAAAAAACAGCAGCAAGAATAATAGTAATGCGATCCAAATTCTTTTCTACCGTACCAGAACCAGTTTGGTTGTTGTATACCTGAGCAGCAATCATGTCGCTTAAACCAGTTCCTTTACCGGAATGAAGCAAAACGAAAATTACCAGGCCAATGCCGGATATTACCAAGAGAACGGTAAAGATAATTGCGATAATAGACAACGTATTTCCTTATCTTCGTAAACGTTGTTTGTATGCTTACACAAAATATGAATTATAGAAACTAAACTACCACTTCGCAAGGTGTGCGCAGCTTTATTTTAGATTAAGTATTCATTTTTCATAAATGGAGAACTTATCGTTTTCTATTCTATCGCATAAGGAACTTCACTATTTTCATTTTGAAATTACTGAAGGGGGGATTACGAACAGGCATTTCTATCAAATTCGACTTTTTTAAAGTAGATTTGTAGTGAGTAAAGCAGTCGAATCCTGCCTTCCCGTGATAGGCGCCCATTCCGGATTCTCCAAAACCGCCAAAACCCATGTGATTATTTGCTAAATGAATAATCACATCGTTAATGGTTGCGCCACCAAAAGGAACGGAAGATATAACTTGCTCCTGGAAAACTTTGCTATTCGAAAAGATGTAGCAGGCAAGAGGCTCTGGGAACGATTTGATCACTTTAAGAGCTTCTTCAAAGGTGCTCCAGGTAATTATGGGAAGCACGGGACCGAATATTTCTTCACCCATAACGGGATCTTCTAACGTAACGCCACGTAATACCGTGGGTTCTATGCGCAAAGTTTCTCGATCGCGTTCGCCTCCTAAGGCAATGGAAGCGTTTTCGTTGTGATTATCAATAAGTCCGCACACACGATCAAAATGATGCTCATTGATCATATGAGGATATTCTTCGGACTCCAGTATATTTTCGCCATAGTATTTGTGGAGGCAAATGTCCAATTCGGCTATAAAAGCATCAACGATGTTTTCATGAACAAGAAAGTAATCTGGGGCAACACAAGTTTGGCCTGAGTTGATGCATTTCCCCCAAGCGATTCTTTGTGCTGCGCGTTTTACATTGGCATCTCCGGCAATAATGCATGGACTTTTTCCACCTAATTCAAGAGTTACATCAGTCAAAGTATCGGCTGCTGCATGCATAATTTGTCTGCCAACGCGTGGACTACCAGTAAAAAAGATTTTGTCGAATTTGGTTTCAAGGATCCAGTCATTCATTTTTCCGCCGCTAGGTAGGCAACGAACCAAGTTTTTATCAAAAAGTTCATCGCAGAGCTTTTGTAAAAATGCACTAGTGGCAGGCGAGGTGTGAGATGGTTTTAATACCACGCAATTTCCTGCAGTTAAAGCATCAACGAGGGGAACTAGAGCTAACTGGAGAGGATAATTCCAAGGAGAAAGAACCGCAACAACGCCAAAGGGAGAAGGGTAAATCTTTGAGGAAGAAGGGAAATGAGCCAGCGGTGTGGCTATGCGCCGTGGTTTTGCCCAGGCATAAAGTTTATTTAAGCAGAGGTGGATTTCGTCATACACGATCCCCAGTTCTGTTGCATAACCTTCAAAAGAAGCTTTCCCTAAATCTTCGTGGAGCGCTTTAAGTATTTCATCTTCGTGCTTCTTGAGGTAGTTACGAAGTGACTGTAAAATTCCACGGCGGTAATGAAGGGGAAGTGTTTTGCCGGTTTCAAACCAAGCATGCATTGAATCTACGGCTGCTTGAACATCATCAGAGCAGGTATAGGTGTCTTGTTGTTTTGTAGAGGTGGTGATGTGGGAATCTTTAATACTCATTAGAGTGCTGCCTCCAAAATTTCAAGTGCAACTTCTTCGGTGATTTCCTGTTTGTTGTAGAGTGCCGCGCCATCATAGCGTGCTTGCTTTGCAACGGCAGGAAGTTGCTCTTTTGTTACGCGTAATTCACTTAAACGGTAGGTACGTTGTATTCACGATGGTAGAAATCATTCATGGTGAACAATTCTGTCTCGAATAGGGCATCTTTTTCGTCAGCACTGAGACGTGCCGTGTCTAAATCAGGCGAAGAGCAGCAAGGAGTTCGCCGTAAAGTCCTTTATGGTAGCCATGCATTCGGTTGAAATGAACGCAGTGTGGCAAAAGCAGCATCATTGCCTGGCCATGAGGAATGTGGCATAAGCCTCCCAAAGAATGACCGATGGCATGCACGATGCCCACCATAGCGTTCGAGAATGAAGCGCCAGCAAGTAAGCTTCCCAGAGCAAGATTAGTACGCGCGTCTAAGTCCTGTGGCTCGGCACAAGAATGTGCGAGGTTTTCGTTGATCAAGTGAATTGCCTGTACCGCTAAAGCATCGCTGATAGGGTTTTTCTGAATAGATGTGTACGCTTCGATTGCATGGGTAAGAGCATCTATGCCCGTAGTTGCAGTGAGTTTTGGTGGCAGGGAAGCGGTAAGTTGCGGATCGAGAAAAGCTAAGTGTGGCACAAGACGATACGAGGTGTAGCTTAGCTTCGCATGCGCCTTTGTGTCTGCTACTACCGCAACAAGGGTGACTTCCGATCCGGTACCAGCGGTAGTGGGAATTGCGATGAGGGTATCAAGATCATCTTGAAGTATTTCAGACCCCTGGAGTTCAGTGAAATCCTTTTCTCCTACTGAAACTGCTGCTGCAGCTCCTTTGGCAGTATCGATGGCAGATCCGCCACCAAGAGCAATCCATCCATCACAACCCTGGGTCCTATAAAGTTCAGCAACCTCGTTTACTACGGTAAGAGAAGAATCGGGTGGGACTTTGTCGTAAACAACATAATCTATGTCTGCTTCTTTTAGAGGAGCAAATACGTGTTCGGCGATACCGAGCTTTACAAGATTTTCGTCAGTAACGACAAGTGGCTTTGTTACATTTCGGTCAGCCATTTTGACGGGTAGTTTATGCAGAGCATTTTTACCGCAGATAATTTTTGTAGGGCAGTGGAATTCAAATGCGTTCATTTAGGACCTCCGATAAGCTGAGCGCCTAAAGAAAAATGTTTTAAGAATGGCATTGATAGATAGGTAACTGCAACACCTTTGTCATTAGGACCATGAGTGGTAAATAATCGAGCTGATAAACCTTCCTTTAAGGTTATGCCGCCTGAGAAAATATCGTAAGCGTAATCTAAGTCACGAAAAGCAATAGTGAGGGTAGGTTTAGTGTCGTTTGATGCGCCATGCCAATTATTGTGAGAATAACGAAGGCTTCTCATATGAGGGAAACCAGTAACAGTGAGGCGTAAAACGAAGCCTTCCCCACATAAGCTCCTTCTTGGCGTACTGTTTTGAAAGACGAAATACCTTTAGTAATAAAGGGAGAATAAATAAAAGCAAGCAGACATAAAAACGTTTCCATAGTGATCGTTTTGGATGAGTGTGTCGGTTAACTTGACCACGTCCGGAAGTACGAACTTCGCGCAAAGATGCTCCTTACCTAAATAATTTGATAAACAAACTATTTGATAGTCTAATTATTATTTAGTAGCGAGTTTCGCTGTTCGTTAACTTGCTCAATAAATACATAGATTTACGTTTATGTGGATTAACGTACTTTGCCAATACAGAACGATCCACAACCACTGGGCATGGATGGCTGTTAACATACTAAGTGTTGTGTGTTATGGTTCGCCATAGAAGAGATGTTCCCCCAGAAGATAGGCGATGATGGTATGTCATTAGAAGAACTCAAGGATGTTTTACCGAGCTTTCCTAAAAGCGATTCACTTAGTCCGGCAGAAATCGAGGAAAAAGCAGAGGGATTAGGTGTTACTAAGACATCGATGAGTTTTACTCAATCGTTCATGCTCTCGATCATGGCAGGCGCCTTTATTGCGATGGGTGCCATGTTTTTTCTTCTTGTTTCAGGTGACCCAGATTTACCTTTTGCAATCCAACGTGTTTTAGGTGGTGCACTGTTCTCTTTGGGTTTGCTACTTGTGGTGGTATGCGGAGCCGAATTGTTTACTGGAAACACCATGATTGTAATGAGTGCTGCAAGCAAAAAGATTAGTTGGGGTGCGGTACTAAAAAACTGGGTTGTTGTGTTTGTAGGTAACTTTGTTGGAGCCTTATCATTGTTGGCTTAGTTTATCTCTCTGGTATGCACACTATGAACGGTGGTATTGTGGGTCAAACGATGGTCAATGTTGCTTCTAGTAAGATGACCCCCGATTGGCTTACCCTTTTCGCAAAGGGGATTATGTGCAATTTCCTTGTTTGTTTGGCTGTTTGGATTGGATATGCAGGCAAGACAGTAGCTGATAAGATGCTTGGTATTTTGCTTCCCATTGCGGCATTTGTTGCTTGTGGTTTTGAGCACTGTGTTGCCAATATGTTTTTCCTACCTATGGGGATCTTGCTTAGTTCAGTAGGCATTGTCCCTGCAGGTATTGATCCTTCTATTCTTACCTGGAGTGGTGCTCTGTGGAATTGGAGCGCAACGGTTCCAGGCAATATCGTAGGAGGAGCCCTCTTTGTTGGTATGGCTTATTGGGTTGCTTACCATAAAAAATCAAAGTAGCATCTACCGAACTCTTAAGAAATGAGAGGCAAGTAACTTGGATAGGTTTCAAGTTTGGTTATGCTGTGAGTACGATTTTTAAAGAATAGATTTGATTAACTTTGCGAATGACGTGCTAGCAATAGTGTTGTTTTACTTGCCTTGAATTTACAGAAGACGTACTAGTGATGGTTTCGTTTAGCTTGTCTAAGTGTGGTGTATAGGAGCGCGTATGCTACGCCCATCACCACAAGCCCTATTCCATCAAAGCATATAAAGCGAACAATACTGTCATAGAGTAGATCGTGTTCAGGTGGCAGCGAAAAAAGAAGAGTGCTTTCTCCGATAAGACCTATCATTTGTTGTGCGAGGATAATAATTCCAAGAGTGGGATATTTTATCGGGTTAATGAGATAAAGGGGATAAGTCGCATTCCACATAAGAAAGGCAATTCCAAGTCCTTGGAGTGCAATAGAGCCCGAAACGCCTTCTAATTCATAGGCTGCAAGATAGTGTTCAGGTGAAACGATAAATTGAAAAGCACACTGAATGTTTAAAAAGAAAACCACCGCAAAAACAATTCGGACGATCCATTGAGCTCGGGTTATTTTTGCTGGTGGTTTATTCATAAATAATAAGTTGCAAAATTCTTGTTGTATCGATTTCTAATTTATTACTTCGAAAATTTTAAAGTACCTCTGCAAGTTTTTCTAACTCGATGATTGTTTCATTCGTCATCGCGCCCTCAATAGTAATTTCGGGTTCTAAGAGAGTTAAGTCTTTGCAGTTTGTAATAATCTCCTTCATCGCTTTAGTTGCCATGGGAGCCCAAGATCCGTTTTGAATAAAGGCAACGTTTCGGTTTTGATATTTCTTTTCAGCTAATGCTTCTAAAAATGATTTCATTGCGGGAAATACTGAACCGTTATAGGTAAGGGATCCACAAACTAAGGTTTTATACCGAAAAGCAGAAGCAATTGCTTCAGATTCAATACAGGTTGAGAGATCGAAAACTGCAATAGACCGACCTTTGTCTTTTACTATTGCGCAAGGGTGTTTATTGCCTTTTCAGTGTGACCATATACCGAAGAATAAACAAGGGTTACTCCGTCTTCCTCAGCTTCATAGGTAGACCAGGTCTTATAAGCAGCTATATAAGGACTAATATCGCTTTCAAGAACGGGGCCATGCAAAGGATAAAGTGCTTGAATATCGTATGCTGTTAATTTTTTGAACAATGCCTGTACTTGTTTTCCGTATGGTGCAACAATGCCGAAATAATATCTACGTGCTTCGTCTATCCAGGACGTAGTAGTTTCTCGTGGACCAAAAGTGCCAAAAGCATCAGCACTAAAGAGGATTTTTGAGGCAGAATCGTAGGTCATCATAACTTCAGGCCAGTGAACCATTGGGGCAAATACGAACGTAAGAGTACGGCTGCCGAGTGGTAAGGTATCGCCATTTTTAACCATAAGCTGATTTTCGGAATAATCAGAGCCGAAATAATTCTTAAGCATGGTGAATGTCTTAGTATTTCCGACCAGCTTGGTTTGAGGATAAGTTTGAATGAACTGCTGAATGCTTCCTGAATGATCGGGCTCCATATGCTGAATCACAAGATAGTCAGGAGCTTTTCCTTGTAAGGCACTTTCTAGATTTGAGAGCCATTGGTCAGCAAAACGCACATCGACTGAATCCATAACAGCAATTTTTTCATCGATAATTACATAAGAGTTGTAAGAAATACCTTCAGGAATTGGGAATTGACCTTCAAACAGTATGGTTTCATTATCAAAAACACCGATTTCAACAATATCCTGGTAGTTACCCATTAAGTAGTCCTCCCTTTGACAAACTAATAATATTATGAAGAATAATTGGTTAACTTTAAAATCATTGTTTCTCTGTGTTTCTGCATTGGGCGTTTCCGGTCTTATTTTATCCGGGTGTACTGAAAATGCAAATCTAAATG
>ENA-OQAS01000400-OQAS01000400.1-human-gut-metagenome-genome-assembly--contig:-NODE-400-length-22884-cov-4.513644_pt1 | contig 22884 bp, 39 predicted proteins | sample MGYA00242733_ERZ504523 | MGnify/ENA primary metagenome ERZ504523 (study PRJEB26092, sample SAMD00036239) | human gut metagenome | host: Homo sapiens | study: EMG produced TPA metagenomics assembly of...
GTCTGGATCTCCATGCCAAGCTTTCAATGGGAGCAAAAATGCGGGAAATGTAGTTGATGATCGCCACCGAGGTGCCCACCGACATCCCAAAGAATGTAAGCACCATGGCATTGCCGGAAGCGGAAAGCAGCATCACGATGCCTGCCACCACCGCGTTCAGCGCCAGCACCACCGGCGAATAGATGGCATCGTAAAAATTGGTGCGCTCCATAGCGGCGTAGCTCTCGCCGATGCAGCGGTCATAGCGGCGTTCCCTATAGCTTTCCAGCCCCAGCGCCCGGATGGTGCGGATGTTGTGCAGCGTCTCCGGCACCTGACCGGAGACAGCTGCAACGGCACGGCGGTTATCCAGTTGTGCGGCCAACATCCGCTTTTGCACATGGCGGGTGAACACCGCAAACAGCGGCAGCACCAGCAGCAGCACCAGCGCAATGCCGGTGTTTTTACCGCGATGACCGCCATGATGGAAATGATGCGGCAGGCATCTGCCGCCATGCTGATGATGCCGGAGGTGAACAGCGCTTCCACCGTGTCCACATCGCCGGAAAAGCGTGCCGCCACCTCGCCGGGGTTCTGGCCTGCCAGCGTGCTTGCGGGCAGCCGGGTAAGCTTCCGGGACATTTCCGACCGCAGCGCGTGGGTCATTTTCTGGCCAAAGAGCACCAGCAGCTTTCCTGCGCGGAGGAAAGCCCCCCTTCCAGCGCCAGACTGCCAAAGTAAAGCAGCACTGCTGCAATGGTGAGCGGGATGCCTGCGGTGAGCCGGTCAATGATACCGGCCAGCAGCAGCGGCGGCAACAGTGATGCCACCACCGATGCCGCCACACACAGATGGTGCCCGCCGTGAGCAGATGATGCGACATGGCGGCCATGCGGATGGTTTCAAATACGCCGTTATCCTTTTTACTCTTCATCCAGATCGCCTTCTTTCTGAACCGTCTGGCTCTCGTACAGCTGGCGGTACAGCGGAACCGTTTCCATCAGCTGGGTATGGGTACCAACGGTGGTTTTACCGCCGTCCATAAAGATCACTTTCTGCATCTGCGGGAAGTGGTACAGCCGGTGCGAGATGAGGAAGACCACCTTATCCTTTGCATCGCTCTGCAAATCGGCAAACACGGTATCCTCGGTATGGCGGTCCAGCGCAGAGAACGGGTCGTCCAGGATCAGCACCGGGCGCGGGTGGGCCAGCGTTCTTGCCAGTGCCAAGCGCTGGGCCTGACCGCCGGAAAGGCGGGTGCCGCTGGGGCCGATGACGGTATCCACACCGTTTCCATGGCCAGCACTTCGCCATCCAACGCGGCGGCAACAAGCCACGGCATAGCATCCTGTTCACTGCCGCAGAGAACATTGTTCTGCACCGTATCGGCGCTCAGCTCCGGATCATGGCCCAAGTAACCAACGGTGGCGGAGATCTGCCGCGGGGTCAGGGCAGCAAATTCCGTTTTGCCAAATTTTGCCGAGCCGCCGTAGGGTGCTTCGCACAGGAACACCCTGCCGAAGGTGGATTTGCCGCAGGCCACCGGGCCGGTGATGCCAATGATATCGCCGGGGTGCGCCGTCAGGCTCAGGCCGGAAAAGATGGGTCCTTCTCCATAGGAAAAGGAGAGGTTTTCCAACGTCACGTCCTGCGCCGCCGGGATATTCAATGCCTCCAGCTGTTCCGGCTGCTTCATCAGCGGCTTGATGCGCTTCCACGAGACCTCGGCTTTCTGCACCGAGTTGAACAGCTTTGCCACCTTGGAGGATTTGACCACCATTTTCGTGAAGCAGGAAAGGAAGGTGGTGAACGCCGCAATGTCCCATGTGCTCCAGCCGGAGCCGAGCACATTTTTAGCGCCGAACCACAAAATAAACAGCACGCCTGCCTCAGACGCTGCCAGATACAGCGGCGGCAGAGCGGACTGCCACACATTGTTGCGCACTGCTGTTTTTTCGTAGGTGTTCAGGGCTTCCTCGTACTTTTCTACGCGGGCATCCTCACAGCCGTAAATGCGGTAGGTCACAGCATTCCGGGCGCGGTCGAGGGTGGCAGCGCTCAGCGCACTTGCCGCCTTTTTGTACGCCGCACCGGCGCGCTGCACCGGCTTTTCATCCATGCCGCGCACATGTAGGAAAACGGCGTGAACAGCAGGCTGAGCAGCGCCAGCCGCCAGTCGTACACCAGCAGCATCACAGCATAGCCCACCAGCGCCACGCCGGTATCAAAGATCTCGGTGGTGAACTTGCGCATCCCCTCTACGCAGTCGTCCACATCCGAGATGGCCTTGGTCATCAGTTCACCGGCGCCTTCTTTTTCCAGCGCCGCCCGGCTCTGCCGCACCAGATTGGCATACAGGATGCCCTTCATCCGGCGGTTGATGTTGTTGGCAAAGCGGCGGACATAAAAGCGCTTGATAAAGCGCGCCGCCTGCACCGCCAGCGTGACCACGATATAGGCCAGCACCAGCATGGCCATTTTTGCCGCCGTCTCGCTGCCGCCCAGAATGTCGGCAAGGCACTGGGCCAGCCAGCCCTCGAACCAAGGCGTTGCCAGCAGGCCGATGTTATACACAAGGCCCGACAGCGTGACAAAGACCAGCGGGAGCCACTCTGCTTTGAAATAGGAGAGTACCCTGTCCGGGCGGAACGTTTTATCCTTTTTCATGAGCAGCCTCACCTCCTGCAGCTTTCCGGAATGCGGGAAGCCCGCGCGGCTCTCGGTCTTGGATGCTGTGTACAGCTTGTTCAGCGCAGCGGCAAAGGCAGCGGCTTCCTCGGCGGTGAGCACATTGGTCAGGTATTCGTAAAAGGCCGCTTCGATCTCTGCCTTGGAGGATCTCAGGCTTTCCGCCTTTTTGGTGGGGTACAGCAGCTGCTGCGCCGGTCGCTGGGGGCATCTCTGCGGATCAGAAGCCCCTTTGCTTCCAGATTTTTTGTCCGCCGCGCAATGGCAGCCTTATCTGCGTGCAGCAGTTCCGCCAGCTGCGCCTGCGTGCAGCCGGGGTGATGCCGCACCGCATGGATCAGGTCGATCTCTGCTGTGCCGACCCCTTCCTCCCGCATCGTGAGCAGGACCAGTTTTTCCGCTTCGCGTGCGATCTTTGTGATTTTTCGTTCCGTAATATCCATAGACTCCTCCGGGCTTCATTGCAGGAAGTTGTATCTACATCGTTGTATGTACAATCAATAGTATAGCATCTCGTTTCCAAAATGCAAACAGTTCTTTTTGTGCCCGTATTTTTGCAATGCTGGCAGGCTCCACACCCAGTGCATGGGCCGCGCCTGTACAGACCAGCCATGTGCTGCGGCATTGCCCGCTTTTGGCGTTTGCCGCAGTCCTTTCCCACGTCGGGGCCATCACAAGCCCATTTCCATATCATGTCAACAGGTTTATAGCATCAAAACAGCCCTGACCGTGTCCGCTGTAAAAGCAGGCAGACGATCAGGCTGTTTTTCCGTATTTCTTTATTTCAGCCGGTCAGCAGGCATCCACATTCTTGGTGACCATCACGTCACTGTCCAGCCCGCAGACGTTGTGCAGCACAATGGTGCCTGCCTTGACGGGGGCGGTCAGCACCACCTTGCGGATCTCGTCCATCACCGGGAAGATCATATCCTTGGGGACGGCCTTGGTCAGGCGCACGCTGGTAACAGGCAGCTCGCCGCCCTTAACCAGCACTGAGCTGGCGATGGTGCGGCGGGGCGCAGTCAGCTCCTGACGGACATACTGTTCGCCGCGGGGGCAGGTGTGGCCGGTGACCGAAATCACCTGACCATTTTCAACTTCGGCTTCGATCTCGCAGCCGTTGGGGCAGACGATACAGGTAAATTGCTTTTTCATTCCACCGACACCTCCAGTGCGCCCATTTCCTGCAGCTTGGCAGCAGAGACCTTGAACTGGATCATCTCCGCAGGATGGCTTTCTTCATCTTCTTGGCAGCAACTTCCACACCGTTCTGGCGCACCACGATGCGGCAGTCACGGTAGTGGTTCCGCACGCGCAGCGACAGGCTAAAGTCGTTCTTGCCGCTGACCTTCTGCGGAATGGTGTGGCCCACGCCCTCGCCGCACTTCACGTCCAGCGTGCAGGGGTCGATGTCCTTGCCCTCAACGTAGGCGGCAGCGTGGCGTGCCAGTGCCTCGGACTCCATGGAAACAAAGTCCACCAGATCATGCACATGCAGCACATTGCCGGCAGAGAACACGCCGGGCACGTTGGTCTGCAGGTTCTCGTCCACCACAGCGCCGTTGGTGTGGGGGTCAATGGCGATGCCGGCATCCTCCAGCAGCTTGTTCTCCGGGATCAGGCCCACGGAGAGGATCAGCGTATCACACTTGTACTCCTTCTCGGTGCCGGGGATGGGCCGACGGTTCGCGTCCACCTCGGAGATGGTCACGCCGGTCAGACGGTCACGGCCATGGATCTCGGTGACGGTGTGGCTGAGATAGAGCGGGATATTGTAGTCATCCAGACACTGCACGATGTTGCGCGGCAGGCCGGAGGGGTAAGGCATCAGCTCGAACACTGCCTGCACATGAGCGCCTTCCAGCGTCATGCGGCGTGCCATGATCATGCCGATATCGCCGGAGCCGAGGATGACGACCTCCTTGCCGGGCATCCGGTTGTAGAGGTTCATGTAAGCCTGCGCGGTGCCTGCGGTGAACACGCCCGCCGGACGCTCGCCGGGAATGCCCAGTGCGCCGCGGCTGCGCTCCTTGCAGCCCATGGCAAGCACCACAGCCTTTGCCTGATACTGGCGCAGGCCGCTGCGGGTGGAGGCGGTGACGACACGATCCTCCGTCAGGCTCAGCACCGTGGCGCTGGTCTCGTAAGGGATCTCACGCTTGTTCACTTCATCAATGAACGCCTGTGCATATTCCGGGCCGGACAGGCTCTCGCCGAAGCGGCCCAGACCGAAACCGTCATGGATGCACTGGCGCAGGATGCCGCCCAGCATCGCCTCGCGCTCCAGAATGATCATGTTGCGGATGCCCTGCTTGTGCAGCTCCACCGCTGCGGCAAGACCTGCAGGGCCGCCGCCGATAATCACAACGTCTTTCTGTTCCATCGCTCAGTTCTCCTCCTTCCGCATATTGCCGGTGAGTATCCATGACCCCTGACGGCTGTAACGCACATTCTCCGGCTCGGTGCCCAGCTCCTGCTCAATGAAGTGTTCGATCTTCATCTGGCAGAAGCCGCCCTGACAGCCGCCCATCATGGCGCGGGTGCGGTACTTGATGCCGGTCATGGTGGAAACGCCCAGCGGGTTGTGGATAGCCTGCAGAATCTCGGCCTTGGTCACTTCCTCACAGCTGCAGATCATCTCGCCGTAATCGGGGTCCTGCGCGATGAGCTCTGCCTGCTGTTCCGGCGTGCACTCGGCAAACTTGACGATGCCCTTGTGGTGCGGGTCGAAGCCGGGGTTTTCCTCAAACTTTTCGCGCTCCTGCATCAGACCGATGACGTAGCGGGCCAGCGGCACGCTGCCGGTCAGGCCCGGGGATTCAATGCCCACGAGGTTGACGGCATTGGGTGCCACGTCGTCCCGGATCTCCACCTTCCAGTCCTGAATGGCACCGTTTTCATCCACCCACTTGGCTGGATGCCGGCGAAGGTGCGGATCTGATCCTTTTTGAAGATGTGGGGCCACAGCTTTGCGCCCTCCACGGCCAGACTGTCCATGTTGGCCTGCGGCACACCGTAGTCGTCCAGCACATCGGTGTTCTCCGCGTCCGGGCCAACAGTCACGTTGCCGTCCACGGTGGGGGTGATGTGGATGCCCATATAGGTGTTGCTGGGCACCGGGTACACCGGCATGGGCAGCAGCTTGCCCATGCGCTTGTGCAGGATGATGTAGTTGCTGCGGGAGCCGATGACACGGTAGCCGGTCAGGCCCAGCAGGTCGGAGATCTGCTTTGCGCCCAGACCAGCGGCGTTGACCACCCAGCGGGTGCAGAAATCGCCATGGGCAGTATGCAGGTAGTACAGCTCATTTTCCCGGGTGATAGCCTCTACCTTGTGGTCAAAGAAGAAGTCTGCGCCGTTGGCGTGTGCGTTCTCGGCCAGAGCCACCGTGTACAGGAACGGGTCCATGATGCCGCTGTTTTTGGACCACATGGCAAACTTGCCCACCACGGCTGGCACCAGCTCGTGCAGCTTTGCTTCATCGATCATCTCAAGGCCGGTGCAGCCGTTGACAGCGCCCTGCTTCATGGTGCGCTCCAGCTGCTCCATGTCCTCGGGGGTGTTGCCCACCAGCACCTTGCCGCAACGCTTGAACGGGAAGTTCAGCTCTTCGGCCAGCTGGCCCATGATCTTGTTGCCTTCTACGCAGCACTTCGCTTTCAGGCTGCCAATGGGGTTGGCAAAGCCGCCGTGCACCACCGCAGAGTTGCGGCCACTGGTCTCGTTGCAAACATCCAGATTTTTTTCCAGCACTGCAATGCTCAATTTGTAGCGTGAGAGTTCGCGTGCAATGGCGCTGCCCACGACACCCGCACCGATGATGACCACATCGTATTGTTTTTTCATGGTATCCACCTTTCTTCCTGATTTGGAGATCCGGCTTTTATGTTATATATTTCATTGACTAAAATATATAACATTTCATGATCTCTGTCAACCGTTTCCGGCAAAAAACTGCACAAAAAATGCCGCATCTTTTGGCATAGATACGGCATTTCTGAACGTGATACGGTTGTTTCAGGCTTTGAAATAGTGTGGGAATGCTTCCCGGATCGCAGAAAGGTTCTCCGTGTAGCGCTGCATATGCTGCCCGGCAATGCGGTGTGCTGCCGCCTCATCCTTCTGTTCAATGGCTTTCAGCAGGCTGACGTGATCTTCGTAGATCGTTTTTGCGGGCCTGCAGCGGAAGCTGAGGATGGTGGTGCGGTCAAAATGCGGAGCCAGATTTTCCACCAGATCGTACCAGTACGGGCAGCCGCACTGCACATAAAGCAGCCGGTGGAACCCCTTGTCCAGCTCAAAGATCTTTTCTTCCTGTGCACGCTCAATGTACATGCGCCAGAGCGCCACGTTCTCCCACAGCTGGTCGATATCCGCCGGGGTCAGCTTTTCGCACGCCATGCGGGCGATCTCTGCTTCCAGTACAGCACGCAGATGGCGCACTTCTTCCACCAGCTCCGCATCGATGAGAGAAACATAGGTGCCGATCTTGGGCCGGATCTCAATGAGCCGCCGCTGCGCCAGCTCCAGCTCTGCTTCCCGGAAGGGGGTGCGGCTCACCCCCAGCTGTTCGCACAATTCCGGCTCGTTCAATTTTTCACCCGGCTCCAGACGGGTGTTGATAATATTATCGATCAATACCCGCAGAACAAAACTTTTTGCAGATTCATGCTCTCTGCGCTCTGAAATCGTAATCATCGGAAGGCTCCTTTCCCTGACAGGGAAACACTGTTCTCAGACTGCTGGGTCAAGTATACCACACTGCACACCGGCGTAAAAGAGGACAATATATAAAAGGAAGAAAACTGTGTCAGAATTGTAAAAGATAAAATATTTTAACTATTATTCTTGACTTATCCAACGATTCGGCTATAATGGTCGTGTTCGCAAGAAACTTCAAAAAATTTAGATATTCAGAACAAATCAAAGGAGACTACTACCATGACGTTTGAAGAAATGAAGAAGATCGTTGTCGATACCCTGAACTGCGACGAGGACAAGGTGACCATGGAGGCCAGCCTGACCGAGGATCTGGAGGCCGACAGTCTGGATGCCGTGGAGCTGAACATGGCTCTGGAAGATGCCTGCGGCGTGTCCATCCCGGACGAAGAGCTGGCAAAGCTCAAGACCGTGGGCGATATCTACAACTACATCACTGCACATATCTGAGGCAAAAAGCAATGAACGATATCCGAGATCTTTTCCCCGGCCGAATGCGGGAGCGCACCTTCCAGCTGAAGGCAAGCGGGATGCCGGTGCCGTCTGGCACGAGCAGCAGTTTGTGGAGTGCAAGCAGTGCGGCCGCCGCGCTGCACGCACCCTGTGGGCAAGAAGCCTTTACGTCTGCCCAAACTGCGGCTACCACATGCCCATTGGCGGGTACTACCGGCTCAGTCTGGTGCTGGACCACGGCAGCTTCCGGGAACTGGATGCCGACCTTGCTCCGCAGGATGTGCTGCATTTTCCGGGCTACCGTGAAAAGCTTGCCGCCGCCCAGAACAAGACCGGCCTGCGCGAAGCCGCTGTAACGGCCACCGGCCGCATCGGCGGGGTGGCCTGCGTGGCTGCCGTGCTGGACAGCCGCTTTTCATGGGCAGCATGAGCACTGCCGTGGGCGACAAGATCACCCGCGCCATCGAGTACGCCGCCGCAAAGCACCTGCCGCTGGTTATTTTTTCGGCCAGCGGCGGCGCGCGGATGCAGGAGGGCATTTTCAGCCTGATGCAGATGGCAAAGACCAGTGCCGCCATCCAGCGCTTTTCGGCAAAGGGCGGGTTGTACATCAGTGTGCTCACCCACCCCACCACCGGCGGTGTGACGGCCAGCTTTGCAAGCCTTGGCGACATCATGCTGGCAGAGCCTGGCGCGCTGATCGGCTTTGCAGGTCCGCGGGTCATTGAGCAGACCATTGGCGAAAAGCTGCCTGCCGGATTCCAGCGCAGCGAGTTCCAGATGGAGCACGGCTTGTGGATCAGGTGGTGCCCCGCAGCCAGCTGCGGGATACCCTGATCCAGGTCTTGCAGCTCCATGCAGGAGGAAAACACGAATGATCAAGGAAATTTTAGAGCAGCTGGCTCCGCTGGATGCCCAGATCGCCGCGCTGAAAGGCAGCGGCAACGAGATGGATGCCATCACGGCCCATGCCTCCGAGCTGGCAGAGCTGGCTGTGGAAGAGGACGAGATCCTGCGCACCTGCGCCCGCTGACCGCCGAGGATCGGGTGTTTCTGGCCCGGCACCCGGAGCGCCCCCACATTGATGAGACCGTTTCTGCCCTGTTCACCGACTTCTTTGAGCAGCGCGGCGACCGTCAGTGCAAGGAAGACCCTGCCATTCTGGGCGGCATCGCCCGTTTTCACGGATTGCCAGTGACGGTCATCGGCCACCGCAAGGGCAGCACACTGGAAGAAAATCTGGCCTGTAACTTTGGTATGCCGGGGCCGGAGGGCTACCGCAAGGCCCTGCGCCTGATGAAGCAGGCCGAAAAGTTTGGCCGGCCCATCATCACCTTCATTGACACGCCGGGCGCTTACCCCGCAAGGATGCCGAGGAGCGCGGTCAGGGCGAAGCCATTGCACGCAACCTGATGGAAATGAGCGGACTGACCGTGCCGGTCATTGCCGTTGTCACCGGCGAAGGCTCTTCCGGCGGTGCGCTGGCACTGGGTGTGGCAAACCACATCCTCATGCTGGAAAATGCCGTTTACTCGGTGCTCAGCCCCGAGGCTTTGCCAGCATTCTGTGGAAGGATGCTTCCCGCAGCGGCGAAGCCTGCGAGATGATGAAGCTGACCGCGCAGGATCTGTACAGCGATGGCATCGTGGAGCAGGTGATCCCGGAACCGTTGGGCGGCGCACAGCGCAGCCACGCAGCCTTGTTTGAACAGTTGGATGTTGCTTTGCGGGTGCACCTGAAAGAGCTGTGCCGCATGAGCGGCCGCCAGCTGGCCGACCAGCGCTATAAAAAATACCGCCAGATCGGAGAAACGAGGAACGCATGAGTGGTTTACAGCTGATCGCCACCGGCGGGGCCATCCCCGGCCGAACGGTCACCAACGAAGATCTGAGCCGCATGGTGGATACCAGCGACGAGTGGATCACCAGCCGCACCGGCATCCGCACCCGGCACTGGTGCACGGAGGATGAATCTGCCGCCACGCTGGCCATTTCCGCCGCAAAGCAGGCTTTGGCCCGCAGCGGCCTTGCCCCTGCGCAGATCGGGTGCTGCATCTGTGCCACCCTGTCCGCCCCAGACGCGACCCCCAGTGTAGCCTGTCAGGTGCAGGCGGCGCTGGGCCTTCCCGAGGACCGGCCTGCGCTGGATGTCAACGCGGCCTGTTCCGGCTTCCTCTACGGCATAGCCGTGGCGCGGGGACTGCTGACAACTTGGGTGGACAGTATGCCCTCGTCATTGGGTGCGAAGCCCTTTCCCACCTGATGGATCCCGCCGACCGCTCCACCTGTGTACTGTTTGGGGATGGAGCCGGTGCTGCCATTTTTCAGCTGTCGGACACTCCCTTTGCTCTGACGCTGGGCGCGCGCGGCAGCGATGTTCTCCATGCGGGCGGGCCGAACCGCACAGGTTCTGCGCCCATCACCATGGACGGCAAGGCCGTATTCCGCTTTGCAGTGGATGCCCTGCCCAAGTGCCTGCACACTGTGCTGGATGAAACACAGCTGACCCTCGATGATCTTGAGTGGGTGGTCTGCCATCAGGCCAACAGCCGCATCATCGACCACTGCGTGCGGGCGCTGAAGGCCGACCCGGCAAAGTTCTACAAGAACATGGACCGCCACGGCAACACCAGCGCCGCCAGCATCCCGGTAGCCCTGAACGAGCTTGCCGAGAACGGGCAGCTGCAGCCAGGCCAGCTTCTGGCCTGCATCGGCTTTGGCGGCGGCCTGACATGGGGCGGCGCAATTTTTCAATACAAAGAGTAAAATCATGTTCGGCAAACGGGCTCGTCCTCTCAGTCACCTTCGGTGACAGCTCCCCCAAAGTGGGAGCCTTTGGCAAAACCGAAAAGTTTACCGTACTGCCAAGGGCTCTCCCTTTGAGGAAAGACTTCCCCCGCGCCGGGGGAAGATGTCGCGTAGCGACAAAAGGGGGAATCTGTCGAGCAGAGCGAGACGGAGAGGGCGAGGACGCTTACCGATAGGATAAAACTATGAAACTTTTAAATGAAATTCTAGGCACAAAATACCCCATCATTCAGGGCGGCATGGCCAACATTGCCACCGGCGAGTTTGCCGCCGCCTGCTCCAACGCGGGTGCGCTGGGCATCATCGGTGCGGGCGCATGAATGCCGACACCCTGCGCCAGAACATCCGCCGCTGCAAAGAGCTGACCGACAAGCCTTTTGGCGTGAACATCATGCTCATGCATCCGCAGGCAGATGAGTTTGCCAAGATCGTGGTGGAAGAGGGCGTGCCCGTTGTGACCACCGGTGCAGGCAACCCGGGCAAATATATCCCCGCGTGGAAAGCGGCAGGCATCAAGGTGATCCCGGTTGTCGCCGCCGCCGTGCTGGCAAAGCATTTGGAGCCGCTGGGCATCGATGCTGTCATTGCTGAGGGCACCGAGAGCGGCGGCCATGTGGGCGAAATGGCTACCATGGCGCTGGTGCCGCAGGTGGTGGATGCCGTAAATGTACCCGTCATTGCAGCTGGCGGCATCGCCGATGGCCGCCAGCTGGCAGCAGCTCTGGCTCTGGGCGCCTGCGGCGTGCAGGTAGGCACCTGCCTGCTGGTGAGCGAGGAGTGCCCCATCCATGAAAACTACAAAGCCGCCCTGCTCAAGGCCAAGGACAGCGATACCATCGTGACCGGCCGAAGCGTGGGTGCGCCGGTGCGAGTGCTGAAAAACCGCATGAGCCGCGAATATGTCCGGCAGGAAAACGCCGGTGCCGACAAGATGGAGCTGGAAAAGTACACCCTTGGCAGCCTGCGCCGCGCCGTGTTTGAGGGCGACACCACCACCGGAAGCCTGATGGCCGGTCAGGTGGCAGGCATGCTGCACGAGGTGCGCCCGGTGGCAGATATTCTTGCAGACCTGTGGAACAGCGGGAGGCAGCGCATTGCCGCGCTGAGCACCGAATGCTGACCCTCGGCAGAAAGACCCTGTCTGTGCCCATCCTACAGGGCGGCATGGGTGTGGGCGTTTCCCTCGGCGGGCTGGCCGGTGCCGTTGCACCTGCGGCGGCATGGGGTGCATCTCCACCGCCGATGCAGCTACCGGGAGCCGGACTTTGCCCGCGACCCGGCAAGCGCCAACACCGTGCCCTGACAGCGGAAATTAAAAAAGCAAAGCAAATCGCAAAGGGCGCGGGCATGGTAGCCATCAACGCCATGGTGGCAACGCAGGATTATGCGGCCGCGATCCGCACCGCTGTAGAAGCGGGCGTAGACGCGGTGGTGTCCGGCGCGGGCCTGCCGCTGGAGCTGCCCGGCATCGTGGGCACAACGGATGTTGCCATTGCTCCCATCGTTTCCAGCGGACGGGCCGCAAAGCTCATCCTGCGCCGCTGGGCCAAAGAGTTTGGCCGCACCGCTGATTTTGTGGTGATCGAAGGCTGCAAGGCAGGCGGACACCTCGCTTTGCCGAAGATGACCTGCTGGCAGGCAAATGCCAGACCCTCGATGACATTCTGCCCGAGGTGCTGGCCGAGGTAAAGCCCTTTGAAGCACAGTTTGGCCACAGCATCCCCGTGTTTGTGGCAGGCGGAGTGTATACCGGTGCCGATATGGCCCACTTTACCGCAATGGGCGCTGCGGGCGTACAGCTTGCTACCCGCTTTATCACCACCTACGAGTGCGACGCATCCCAGGGCTACAAGGACGTTCTGCTGACGCCCGGCCCGAGGATGTACGGATCATCCACAGCCCGGTGGGAATGCCGGGCCGTGCACTGAACACCCCGCTGGTGCAGGCGCTGGCAGAGGGACCCGCTTCCCTCCCCGGCACTGTGCCCGCTGCCTGAAGACCTGCGACCCCGCCAAGGTGCCCTACTGCATCACCCACGCGCTCATCGAAGCCGTAAAGGGCAATGTGGAGGAGGGCCTGTTCTTCTGCGGGGCCAACGTGGGCAGGCTGGACCGAATGCGCACGGTACAGGAGCTGATGGATGAACTTGTGACCGAATGGAGCAAAATCAATGAAGCTTGCCGTTTTATATGCCGGTCAGGGGGCACAGCACCCCGGCATGGGCAAAGAATTTTACGAAGGCTCTCCCGCGTTCCGGGCGGCATTTGACAGTGCAGAGCTGGACTTCGATCTGCACCGCGTCTGCTTTGAGGACCCGGACGGCCTTTTGAATCAGACCGAATACACCCAGCCTGCATGGTGGCCTTTGCCTGCGGCGTGACCGCAGTTCTGGCCCAGCAGGGCGTGAAACCCGCTTATGTGGCCGGGCTTCGCTGGGCGAATACTCCGCGCTGGAAGCTGCCGGGGTGTTCACCGCAAAGCAGGCCATCGAGCTGGCCGCTTACCGCGGCAAAGCCATGGCCGAAGCTGCAAAGGGCATTGACTGCGGCATGACCGCCGTGCTGAACCTTGACCGGCAGGCACTTGCAGCCTGCTGTGAGCAGGCTGCACAGCTCGGCTGTGTGCAGATCTGCAACTACAACTGCCCGGGTCAGCTGGTCATCGGCGGCGAGAAAGCCGCTGTGGACAAAGCCGCCGCACTGGCCAAAGAAGCCGGTGCCCGCCGCTGCATCCCGCTCAAGGTGAGCGGCCCGTTCCACACCCGCCTCATGGCCCCCGCCGGGGATGCACTGGCAAAGCGTTTTTCGTCTGAGCCTTTGGCGAGATGCAGGTGCCGGTGCTGTTCAACTGCCTTGGCCGTGAAAAAGCTGAGCAGGACAGCATCCCCGCCCTGCTCGTGAAGCAGGTGCAGAGCAGCGTTTACATGGAAGATACGCTCCACCGCCTTGGTGAGCTGGGCGTAGACCATATTCTGGAAGTCGGCCCGGGCAGTGCTCTGGCTGGCTTTGTGAAAAAGACCCTGCCCGGCGTGGTCTGCGCTTCGGTGGAGACCCCGGAGCAGCTGAACGCCGCACTGACAGCATGGAAGGAAGAGCTATGAGCGAAGAAACGATCATCCGCACCGCCGTTGTTACTGGCGGAAGCCGGGGCATTGGCCGGGCTGTGTGCATCCAGCTGGCAAAGCAGGGCTGCAATGTCGTGGTGAATTACTGCCACGCGAAGCTGCAGCTGCCGAGACGGTGGCTCTGTGCAAGGCCGAAAACGCAGATGCCGTGGCTGTGCAGGCCGATGTTTCCACTGCCGAGGCTGCAAAGCGCTCTTTGAACAGGCGGTGAACGCCTTTGGCCGGGTGGATATCCTTGTGAACAACGCGGGCATTACCCGCGATAATCTGATCCTGCGCATGAGCGAAGAGGACTTCGATGCAGTGCTGAACGCAAACCTCAAGGGTGCGTTCCTCTGCTGCAAGGAGGCCGCCCGCCGCATGGTGCGCCAGCGCTGGGGCCGCATCGTGAACCTTTCCAGTGTGGTGGCCCTGCGGGGCAACGCCGGCCAGACCAATTACGCCGCCAGCAAGGCGGGCCTGATTGGACTGACCAAAAGCCTTGCCCGCGAGCTGGCAAGCCGCAATGTGACCGTGAATGCGGTCGCGCCGGGCTTTATCGAGACCGACATGACCGCCGCCCTGCCGGAAGCCGTCCGTGCCGAAATGGCAAAGGGCATCCCCGCAGGCCGCGCAGGAAAGCCGGAGGATGTGGCAAATGCAGTGGCATTTTTTGCCGCAGAACAAAGCAGCTATCTCACCGGCAGGTGCTCTGTGCAGACGGCGGCATGGCAATGTAAAAGGAGAAAACTCTCATGGAAAAACGCAGAGTCGTGATCACCGGCCTTGGCACCGTGAACCCGCTGGGCAACAACACCGCCGACAGCTGGGCCGCTGCCAAAGCGGGCAAATGCGGCATCGGCCCCATTACCCAGTTCGATACCACCGATTTTAAATGCAAGCTGGCAGGCGAGGTGAAGGGCTTTGACCCGGAAACCATCGTGGACAAAAAGGAAGCCCGCAAGATGGCCCGCTTTACCGTTCTGGCCCTTGCTGCCGCCGCTGAAGCGGTTGCAGACAGCGGTCTGGACACCGAAGCAGAAGCCAAACAGATCGGTGTCATCCTTTCCAGCGGCATCGGCGGTCTGCCCACCATTGAGGAGCAGCACACCCGCGGTGAAGAAAAGGGCATGGAAAAGGTAAGCCCCTATTTCGTGCCCATGTCCATTGCCAACATGGCGGCGGCACAGGTGGCCATCCGCTTTGGCCTGAAGGGCATGTGCACCTGCCCGGTGACGGCCTGCGCCGGCGGCACCAATGCCGTAGGCGATGCCTTCCACCGCATCCGTGACGGCTACGAGACTGCATGGTCTGCGGCGGTGCAGAGAGCTGCATCAGCCTCTGGGCATCGGCGGCTTTACCAGCATGAAAGCGCTTTCCACCGCGACCGATCCGGATGCAGCCAGCCTGCCCTTTGACGCGCGGCGCGGCGGCTTCGTGATGGGCGAAGGCAGCGGTGTGCTGGTGCTGGAAGAGCTGGAGCATGCCCGTGCCCGCGGTGCGCACATCTACGCCGAGGTGGTGGCTACGGTGCCAACTGCGACGCCTACCACTTCACCGCCCCCGCCCCCGGCGGCGCAGGTGCCATCGACTGCATGGCGCTGACGCTGGCGGATGCAGGCATCACACCGGAGCAGGTGGACCACATCAACGCCCACGGCACCGGCACCCACATGAACGATGCCTGCGAGACCGCCGCCATCCATGCGGTGTTCGGCGAACACGCAAAGCAGCTGACTGTGGTGAGCACCAAGAGCATGACCGGCCATCTGCTGGGCGGTGCGGGCGGCATTGAAGCCGTATTTACAGCGCTGGCCCTGCATGACCAGTTTGCGCCGCCCACCATCCACTATGAGCAGCCCGATCCCGAATGTGATCTGGACTATGTGCCGAACACTGGCCGTGCGCAGGCCATGACCTACGCACTGAGCAACAGTCTGGGCTTTGGCGGGCACAACGCCTGCATCGCCCTGCGCAGATGGGAGGGCTGACCCATGGCAGAACCCCGCACCGTGCGTGCAGACGCAAACGCCCTGAACAGCGAGGAGATTGCGGCGCTTCTGCCGCACCGCTATCCCTTTGCCCTTGTGGACCGCATTTTGGACTACGAGCCGGGCCAGTGGGCCATCGGCCGCAAGTGCGTGAGCCGCAATGAGGAATTTTTCTGCGGACATTTTCCCGGCCAGCCGGTGATGCCGGGAGTGCTCATTCTGGAAGCACTGGCCCAGACCGGCGCGGTGGCGGCGCTCAGCCTGCCGGAGAACAAGGGCAAACTGGCCCTCTTCGGCGGCATCAAGAATGCCGCTTCCGCAAGCAGGTCACCCCCGGCGATGTGCTCACCCTGCACTGTGAACTGGTAGAGCAGCACGGCCCGGTGGGCGTGGGCAAAGCCTCGGCGTGGGTGGACGGCAAGTGCGCCGCCACCGCCGAGCTGACCTTTGTGCTGACCGACCCCAACGCCTAAAAACACCCCTGTGAGTTTAAAAAAGCTCACAGGGGTGTTTTCCGTTATTTTACCATTGAGAAGCCGCTTCGCTCTCTCAGCCAAGCGCCACATCCAGAACCATCAGTGGTGCCCCACCAGATAGGCCACCCGTTCGATCCGCGCCGCTGTCATGCCGGTATCCGCCAGAAATTCCCGCACCAGCGGAGCACTCTCCTGCTCCTGATACTTTCCATTGGTGTTACTGCAATGGTAGGATCGCATATTTACTGATTTCTGTATCTGTTCAGGACAGCATCCGGGATATGGCAGTAACTGCAGTCTTCAGGGTGCCGTTCCAGATGGTGCTGATGCTCCTCAGCGCTCCGGACATAATTTGTCAGCGGCAGCACTTCCAGCATGATCTTGTCCCGGTCCTCCCGGCCGTTTATAAAAGCTCTTGCTTCTTCCAGATGTCTGGGATCTGTACTGTACAGCCCTGTCCGGTACTTTTTTCCAACGTCCACGCCCTGTTTGTTCAGGCTGTAGGGTCGATGATCTCAAACAGGTGTGCCATCAGTTCTGAAATGCTTGTGTTTTTCTCATCATAGACCACTTTTACGCATTCTGCATATCCATCGTATGGGCCATCCAGAGAACTCGTTGTTCCGTTGGCTCTGCCGGCTTCAGTCATCTGTACACCAGGCACTGTGTCAAAAAAATGCTGTACGCCCCAAAGGCATCCGCCTGCGATATAGACCGTTTCCATCTTGATTTTCCCCTTTCCTGTTGATCATATATCAGCTTTGCTCCTATTCTACCACGCTTTTCCACTATCGGAAAGATGTCGGAAAACAAAAATGGCCCCGGAGGGCTTATCGCAGCTCTCCGGGGCCGCTTGTGCAGAGTGATTTTCTCTCGATGGGCTTCCAGAAATGCTTTGCTGTAATCAGCTTGCGTGAACCACAGCGGAAGGACCCTCATAAGATACAGAAAAGATTTCTGTATTTTTCTTGACAGTTTTCCCATATTCTGTTTTAATACATCTGATAAAAGGGAGTAAAGGGCAGTGTTCCGGCTTATTCTTCGGGAGACTGCTGCATGGCAGCGTCATCACGGCAGAAATGCCCGATGTCATGTGTTCGCTTGAGACTTTTGTCACAGACAAGGTGCTGTGGCAGGAGTCTCTTTTTCTTGTCACCGTACCGGAGCACAATAGGAGGCAAGAAAACTATGAACTTCTGAACACATTCGCAAGTCTGTTTTCCAATTTTGGAAACCTGACTTGGCAGATGGTGGTGATGTGGGGCATTGGTGCATTGCTCATCTACCTTGCCATCGCCAAAAAATGGAGCCGAGCCTGCTTTTACCCATGGGCTTTGGTGCCATTCTGGTCAATCTGCCGCTGTCCGGTGCCATCACGCAGGGCGATACCGTAGGCCCCATTTCTGCCCTGTTTGAAGCAGGCATGTCCAACGAGCTGTTTCCCCTGCTGCTTTTCATCGGCATTGGTGCTATGATCGACTTTGGCCCCCTGCTGGAAAAACCGTGGCTCATGCTCTTTGGTGCCGCAGCGCAGTTTGGTATTTTCTTCACCCTGTTTCTGGCAGGCTTCTTCTTTGATTTGAAGGATGCTGCTTCCATCGCTGTCATTGGTGCAGCGGACGGTCCCACCGCCATTTTTGTAGCTAACACCCTCAACTCCCAGTACCTTGGTGCCATCATGGTGGCAGCGTACAGTTACATGGCTCTGGTGCCCATCGTGCAGCCGCCGGTCATTAAACTGCTGACCACCCAGAAGGACCGCCGCATCCGGATGCCCTATGAAAAGGGCAATGTCAGCCAGCTGACGAAGATTCTGTTCCCCATTGTGGTAACCATCATTGCCGGTATGGTAGCTCCTGCCAGCGTAGCTCTAGTTGGTTTTCTGATGTTCGGCAACCTGCTGCGGGAGTGCGGCGTACTGAACGCCCTCAGCGAAACCGCGCAGAATGTGCTGGCAAACCTCATCACCATCGTGCTGGGCCTGACCGTGGCCGGACAGATGACCGCTGACAAGTTTGTCCGGCCCGATACCCTGCTCATCCTTGCACTGGGTCTGGTAGCCTTCGTTTTTGATACCGCAGGCGGCGTGCTGTTTGCAAAGCTGCTGAACCTGTTCCTGCCCGAAGGCAAAAAGCTGAACCCGATGATCGGTGCAGCCGGCATCTCCGCCTTCCCCATGAGCGGCCGTGTGGTCAACAAGATGGGATTGGAAGAAGATAACCAGAATTTCCTGCTGATGTACTCCATCAGCGTCAACGTTTCGGGGCAGATCGCATCCGTCATTGCAGGCGGCCTGATTCTGACCCTGATGGCTTAACGGAGGTACACTTATGCTTCATCTTTCTTCGTGGATGACCACCCTGCCATGATGCTCATCGGCATGGTCGGCATTCTTCTCGTCATTGGTGTCATTGTCCTGGCTGTGATGCTGCTCAACCGGCTGACAAGTCGGAAATAATTCACCCCATCAAGTAGAAACGAATTTACGGCGAAATATCGCTATAAATATGATGCACAGGCCTTCTAAAACTGTGATTTTGTGACAACTTGGTGTCACTTCAATAAAGAACCCGCTTTCACTTCAATTTGATGTCGAAAGCGGGTTCTTTTCGCTTTTACGCGTGTTTGACGGCGGTTTCAAAAAGATTGACTGCTGCGTCCTCTTGCGTGTCGGTGTTGTAGGTACCACGCTTTTTCACTTCCGAAAAGATGTCAGAATACAAAAAACCCCGAAGAGCTTTTTGCGGTTCTCCGGGGGTTGGTTCTATGCGCCGGTGTTCCTCACACCGATGCACAAACATTATTCGATTTCAATGAGATTGGGATTCGCAGGCAGAGCCTTCTGCTGCTGCGGTGCGGGCAGTACGATGTGCAGGATGCCATCCTCGAACTTGCGTGGATGTCCTCCTTCTTCACGGCATCACCCACATAGAAGCTGCGGGCACAGGTACCGGAGAAGGTCTCACGGCGCAGATAACGGCCATTGTTGTCCTTCTCGTCATTGGAGTGGTTGCGGACGGCCTGAATGGTCAGGTAGCCGTCGCTCAGCTCCATCTGAACGTCTTCCTTCTTGCAGCCGGGCAGGTCAACAGCCACATCATAGTTGCCATCGGCGGTCTGCTTCACATCGGTTTTCATCATGTTTGCGCCGCGCTTGCCGAAGGTCTCACGCTCTTCACGATTCATTGCACGCTCCAGCGCACCGTCGTTCCAGAACGGATCAAAGAAATCATCGAACAGATTTTCATGGAAAACAGCAGGCATAAACATAAAACAACCCTCCAATCCCGGCGTTCGGGTCGGGCATAAAATCAAGATCGTGCATCAGAAGCGGAGTCTTCCCGGGAGCCTTACGGTTCCCTCATGCCCCTTTCTCCTGAGCACGCCACTGTTATAGCACTGTTTATTAGCAGTGTCAATAGTAGAGCGCTAAAATTCATAAAAGAATAATACTTTTATAATATTTCATGCAATTCTCGGCAAAATCGTTTGCACTGGATTCAATTTTTTCTTCTCCAATCGTAGTCTTTCGCTGTGACAGAACGGATGCAAGCCGTTTCTTCAGAACCAGGCGATCCATTGCCCGCGTAAACAATGCAGTTATCAAAAAGCCTCTCTGTCCTTGCAGCGTCTTGCGTTCTGCCGGTCCACCCGCTATAATAATGTGGAAACCGAGATGAAAAGAGCGTGATATTGTGGAAGAGACCGAGATCAGTCATTTTCTCCACATTCTGGTCCGAATGGGCGAAGCTTTACAAAACAGCGGCGCAGAAGTATTCCGCGTTGAGGACACTTTGAACCGGATCGCAATCGCCTATGGGGCAGAAGATGTGAATGTATTCGTGATCACATCCAGCATCGTGGTCACGCTTACCATGCCCTCGCTGCCGCCGCAGACCGAGACCCGCCGCCTGCGTCACGCTGCCAGCAATGACCTGCTGACATTGGAAAAGCTCAATGCGCTCAGCCGCCGTATCTGCACAGCGCCTCCTTCCATAGAAGAGTTTCAGCGCCAGCTGAATGCCATTCTGGCACAGCATCCGGACCCAAGACTGCATCTTGCCGGCAGTGTGTTGGCTGCTTCCAGTTTTGCCATCTTCTTTGGTGGAAATCTCTGGGACGGCCTGCTGGCCGGCGGCATTGCCGTTCTGATTTGCTGGATGGAGCGCTATCTCTCGCCTTTTTGTATGAATGGCGTAGAATTTCAGTTTATAGCATCATTTCTCAGCGGTGTCTCCACTCTGCTGCTTTGCCGCTTTGGGATGCAGTTTCATGCCGATAAAGTTCTGATTGGTATCATCATGCTGCTGATTCCCGGCATCATGCTGACAAATTCCATCCGGGACATCTTACTTGGGGACATTATTTCCGGCTCTCTTCGACTGGTGGAAGCCATTCTGATGGCCGCCATCCTTGCACTCGGCATGATGGCCGCCATCTGGTTGATGGGAGGAATTTCCGCATGATACAGGTTTTTTCGCAGTTGCTCAGTGCTGCCTTGGTTCGGTCGGTTTCGGACTAATCTTCAATCTGAACCGGCGCTACTTACCCGCTGCCGGTGTAGGCGGACTACTGGCATGGCTGGCTTATCTTCTTGCCGCCAACACCCTGCACAGCGTCTTTCTTGCCAATCTGTTGGCCGGTTTCTGTGCCGCTCTGTATGCCGAAATTCTTGCCCGATGCTGCAATGCACCCTCTACGCCTTTCTTCATCACCGCTGCCATTCCCCTCATTCCCGGAAGCACCCTCTACTACTGCATGAACGCAGTCGTCTCCAATGATTTGTCTGCTGCAGAGCATTTCGGAGAGCAGACCTTTCTGGCCGCTCTTGGAATTGCCGGCGGTATGGCAATCGCATGGTGCCTGGCCGATTTGAGCCGGAAGCTGCACGCACTTGCAATCCGTTCTTCGGGAAAGTAGCGATCTTCCACATTGAAGAATGCCGCTGATGATCGGGTCGTTTGAGCTGCTGCTCTGAAATACGAAGAAAGGCCGTCCGGCACCGCAGCAGGGCTGCCTTTACAATTACAAGGATGTGTCTCTATGAAACTCAAACAATTCATTCAGCAGGAAACGGTCCTCACCGCAGCCGCTGTGCTGGCCGTTGTCTCCGCCTTCTTTGTTCTGCCGGATGCGCAGTATCTCGGCTACATCGACCTGCGCACGCTGGCGATTTTGTTTTCCCTGATGACGGTCATGGCCGGGCTGCGGCGGCAGGGCTTTTTTGATGGACTGGGCCGGGCATTGCTGTCCCGTACCCACAACACCTTTCAGCTGACGCTGGTACTGGTCGGGCTGTGCTTTTTCGGAAGCATGTTCATCACCAACGATGTTTCCCTGCTGACCTTCGTCCCCTTTACGTTCGTGGTCCTGAGCCGTCTGGGAGCGGATGTCCGCCGCGCTCTTCTGATCCCGGTGGTCTGTATGCAGACCATTGCGGCAAACCTTGGCAGTATGCTGACCCCCATCGGCAACCCGCAGAACCTCTATCTTTACGGAAAAAGCGGCATGAGCATCGGGGGATTTGTTCTTCTTATGCTGCCCTACACCCTGGTCTCTCTGCTCCTGCTGCTGGCTTGGGCAGCAATGTCTGCCGGAAAGCCTCTGCCGCTCTTTCCGTGGACGAGCTTGTTTCTTCTGCATCTCAGGGAGATCAGAAGATCATCCTTCTGTATCTGGTTCTGTTTGCCGTCTGCCTGCTGTCCGTGATCCGGGTGTTGCCTTATGGCATTGCCTTTGCCGCTGTACTCGTCTGCGCCCTTTTTGCAGACCCGCACACCTTACGGGCAGTGGACTATTCCCTGCTTTTGACCTTTGTGGCTTTTTTCATCTTCATTGGCAATCTGGGGCGCATTCCGGCCTTTTCCGGCTGGCTGCAGGAGTTTCTGACCGGCCGGGAAGTTCTTGTGGCGGTTCTTGCTTCGCAGGTCACCAGTAATGTTCCCGCCGCCCTGCTGCTGTCCGGGTTCACGGCAGAGACACAAGCCCTCATCATCGGCACCAATCTGGGAGGTCTTGGCACTTTGATCGCATCCATGGCCAGTCTTATTTCCTACCGACAGATCGCACGGGAGCTGCCACAGGGAAAGAAGCGGTATTTTGGGCTGTTCACCCTGTCCAACCTGATTTTTCTTGCGATCCTGCTGGGTGTGTGGTTTTTGCTCCGCTGAGCGTGGCAGATGACTTATGGTTTTTCTATAAAGCTAAAAAGGGGAGTTCCGTCATGGACGAAGGTCTAGGCAGAACTCCCTTTGGTTTTATCGTATGGTCAGAATGCCGGTGCCCACCGGCACCTCCAGCAGCTTGCCGGAAAAATGCTCCGGGATTCCGGACAGTGCCTTTTCCAGATAGGCATCGTTTTCCGCCTTGTTCATGTCCCACACCAGGCGGCACACCGCTTTCCCGCTCAGGGTGGAGCAGGTGATCATACCATCATAAAAATTGTTGCCGCCTGTCAGCCGATAGGCACTGCGGATTGCTTCTTTTCGTTCCATGCTCCGTCCTCCTTACACTATTTCACCGCTTTTGCGCCGTAACGCAAAGCCAGCCCTTTTTATTTTTGTGGCTTTGGATCTGACAAAATCCTGCTTTTTCCAAATACTCTTTCAGTGCAGTATCCGTATAGATGGTCATGCCATTGATGATTTTCGTCCATTTGTCGTCTTTTG
>ENA-OQAS01000401-OQAS01000401.1-human-gut-metagenome-genome-assembly--contig:-NODE-401-length-22856-cov-1.560209_pt1 | contig 22856 bp, 32 predicted proteins | sample MGYA00242733_ERZ504523 | MGnify/ENA primary metagenome ERZ504523 (study PRJEB26092, sample SAMD00036239) | human gut metagenome | host: Homo sapiens | study: EMG produced TPA metagenomics assembly of...
ACGTCAAGTTGTTCGTACTGGGAGTGACTTTCTTTAACTGTGCCCAGTCTTTTTCGCCATCAATCACTCTACCGTAGCTAATGTCTGCTAATTGGCCTGCCGGAATTGTGATCTCATCGATCAAGGTCTTACCGTCGGCGTCATATAAGGCAACATAATTCTCCTTAGAGGGATCTAATACGAAGTTAACGTGGAATGTACCTCTGCCCGGCTGTCCGTCAGCCCAAAATAGTGTGTGCTGGCGGGGTTGGATCTGAGTTAATACGTCTCCCTTCGGGATCGGATATTTCATGGGATTGTTTTTGTCGTCTGTCAAATAGCATCCCGCGATATTTACCGTTCCGGCCGAAGTGTTGAACAACTCAATCCAGCCATGACGTTTGCCATAGTCATCAACGAAGTTATCCTCGTTGATAACCAATACTTCATTAATTCGCATGGAGGTTGCGCGCTGTGCCTTTGCCCCGAATGAAATGAGCAAAGCGAACAATAGCAATACCCCTATTTTCTTATTTATCATATTCATCTCCTGTTTTACGGATTATAGAGGCAGGTTATCATGTTTCTTAGCAGGATTGCTTAGCTTCTTAGTCTGCAATTGCTGCAAAGCACGAATTATACGGAAACGAGTGTTACGCGGTTCGATAACATCGTCGATATAACCGTATTGAGCTGCGTTATAAGGATTAGCGAATGCTTTCTTATATTCAGCTTCTTTCTCTGCTGCGCATGCTTTCGGATCTTCAGCGGCTGCTACTTCCTTGGCGAAGATAACCTCTACGGCACCGCTCGGCCCATAACGGCGATCTCGGCTGTCGGCCATGCGTAATTCATATCACCACGTAAATGTTTAGAACTCATCACGCAATAAGCTCCACCGTAAGACTTACGCAATGTAACGGTAATCTTAGGAACGGTAGCCTCACCATAAGCGTAAAGCAATTTAGCGCCATGAAGGATTACACCGTTGTATTCCTGACCTGTACCCGGAAGGAATCCCGGAACGTCAACCAATGTTACCAAAGGAATATTGAAAGCGTCGCAGAAACGAACGAAGCGACCTGCTTTACGAGATGCGTTGCTATCCAAGCATCCTGCCATAACCTTCGGCTGGTTGGCTACGATACCGACAGATTGTCCGTTGAAACGAGCGAAACCTACGATGATATTCTTAGCGTAGTCCGCATGGACCTCTAGGAACTCGTTGTTATCGACGATCGTACCGATAACCTCATACATATCGTAAGATTGGTTAGCGTTATCGGGAATGATATCGTTCAATACATCATCCAGACGATCGATCGGGTCTTTACACTCAACTAACGGCGTTTCCTCTAAGTTGTTCTGAGGTAAGAAACTGAGCAATTTACGAATCAATTGCAAACCATCCTCTTCTGTATCAACAGCGAAATGGGCTACACCTGATTTTGTAGTGTGTACGCTGGCTCCACCCAACTGCTCTTGGTTACATCCTCACCTGTTACGGTTTTTACTACTTTCGGACCTGTCAAGAACATGTAGCTGGTACCACGTGTCATGATGTTGAAGTCTGTCAAAGCCGGAGAATAAACGGCTCCACCGGCGCAAGGGCCGAAGATACCGGAAATCTGGGGAACAACACCAGATGCCAAGATGTTACGTTGGAAAATCTCCGCATATCCTGCCAAGGCGTTTACACCTTCTTGGATACGAGCTCCGCCGGAGTCGTTCAAACCGATAACGGGAGCGCCCATCTTCATGGCTTGATCCATTACTTACAGATCTTCATAGCCAAAGCCTCAGACAAGGCTCCACCGAATACGGTGAAATCTTGAGCGAAGATATATACCAAACGTCCGTCGATCGTACCATAACCTGTTACGATACCATCGCCTAAATATTTAGTTTTCTCGATACCGAAGTTTGTACAACGGTGTTGAACAAACATGTCGAATTCCTCGAAACTACCTTCGTCAAGCAACATGGCGATACGCTCACGAGCGGTATATTTGCCTTTTTGTGCTGTGATTCGATTCTTTTCTCTCCTCCACCCAAGCGAGCTTGCTCACGAAGTGCGATGAGCTCTTTTACTTTTTCAAGCTGGTTACTCATTGTATTTTGATTTGTTGTTAGAAATGAACGGATTAATTATTTGTTGCCCGGCATGCAAGTTCTGTCAATACGCTGCAAGTTGATTTCGGGTGAAGGAAAGCGATGTTCAACTTCCGCGCCACCACGAGGAGCCTTTATCGATTTAATTTAACGCCTTTTTTCCTCTAGCCTCGTTCAAAGCTTGCCTGCTACATCAGGTACCGCGAATGCGATATGGTGGATGACCTTCACCTTTTTTCTCGATAAATTTCGCGATCGTGCTATCTTCGCTGGTCGGCTCTAGTAGTTCAATCTTAGTCTGTCCTACCTTGAAAAATGCGGTTTTTACTTTTTGGTCTGCTACTACTTCGATATTGTAGCATTTTAATCCAAGAACGCCTTCATAATAGGGTAAACAAGCCTCGATACTCTTCACTGCGATACCTAAATGTTCGATATGTGTAAGTTCCATGTCAATAATAATTTAAAGATTTAGTAAATGTTTGTTTCTATTGTGTGCAAATGTACACTACTTTTTATGAATGAGGAAATAATTTTTTGTTTTTATCTCCCAGTAAATGTGTTTAAAGATACATTTTATTAAAAATCGACAATCAGACGAACGTTCAATTGACGTCCGGTCAGATAGTTTGGAACTGCGTATTGGACATTATATACATCTGTTATCCAATAGTAGGAACTAACGTTTTGATGTCTAATATGTTAAACACATCCAGACCTAGCCAAATGTTTTTCAAATGGCGGAAGAAGCCCCTGTCCATGATAGCGTCCGTGCCTCCTGCCAATTGATAGGAGAGGCCGATATCTACACGTTTGTAGGCGGGCGTACGGAAATAGCCGGCTTCGTATCCTTGCCCGGGATTGTCCTGGGGAAGTCCTCCGGATAGAACTCCTTTCAGATTTAGCTTGACTCGTTTATAGCCCGGGAAATAATCTTGGAAGAAGAGTGAGATGTTGTAGCCTTGGCTATTGGCCATAGGAACGGTCGTTGTTTCCCGGATGGTTTGCTGGGCTTTCATCAAGGAGAAGCTGATCCATGAGTCGGTACCCGGTACGAATCTCCGAAGAATTTGACATCGAGTCCCATGGCGTAACCTTTGGCGCAGTTCTCACCGTAATAGCGGATCTTGACGTTATCTACGGTGTAGGGATTCAGATTGTCCAGCTTTTTATAGTACATCTCGGCGGTCACCTTGAAATTCCGGTCTACGGCACGGAACGTATAATCTCCTCCCAATATGAAATGGATGGAGCGTTGTGACTTTAGATCTTTGTTCAATACCGTGATATTATTGCCGTTCTTATCTTTGTCTACTCTACGTAATTCCTTGTAGAAGGGCGATTGATAATACAGTCCGGTGGCGAAACGGAGCGTCAAGTCTTGGTCGAAGTTCGGGATAAAGCCCAATGAGGCACGGGGACTGAAAAGGAACTCCTTATTATAAGTCCAATAACTACCTCTAACCCCTGCGACTAACGTGAACAGACCTTGCTTGGTCTGAATTTGAATGCGTCTTGCGCATAAGCGGAAAAGCGTGTGCTTTCTATCTGATTATCAGAAAAGAGGTTCGAATATACACTTACGTTATTACCGGTTTGGGGCAAAGAATAACCTGAGGAATCCCTTTTTTCCCATTCACTGATCTTATCATTGATTTTCTCCATTTGTACCGTGCTCCCCATTTCAACGTATTGTTTAAAAGGCGGGCCATCCCATAGTGCCCGACATTCATGACGGTGGAGTTCAAACGGTTTCGTGCGTGCTCGTGATAACGGCCTACGGACATGGCGGCTGACGCGTCGTCATTCGGATTTTCCGCTCCGTTCCCGCTCAGCCAATATTCTCCGGCGATATCGTATCCCTCTTCTTCCTTGCTTTTGAAAGCGGAGGCTTGAAGTCCCAACTCTGTGTTCTCATTGGGGTTGTGTTTCAATGTAAGCGCACCGAATAAGGTTTGGAAACGGTCTCTTTCCCTTCCGTCGAAATAGACTTTGAAGTTCTTGGGATGCTCGGCTGTACCGAAAGAGGTTTCCCGGCTATAAGGGGTGAATTTATAATTATTGTTAGCGAGGTTTCCCAAGAAATTGATTTCCCATTTAGGGGCAATTGGTACGTGATGTAAGTTTGCAAATCGATAAATTTAGGGTCGTATTCTGCGTCTGTATCCATGGTACCCAAAATAGACCGACCGCTTTTAAAGCGGAAACCCGTTACTTGGGTAAATTTACCGATAGAACTGCCTACATAAGCATTCGCGCCCAACAAGCTCGCAGAAGCCGAGCCTTCGAATATCTTAGGTTTTTTATAGGTAATATCCAGCACAGAACTCATCTTGTCTCCGTAACGAGCCTCGAAGCCACCGGCGGCGAAATTGACCGCCTCCGTTAGGTCCGGATTGATAAAGCTAAGGCCCTCTTGTTGTCCCGAGCGAATCAGAAGTGGACGGAATACCTCGATCCCATTCACATAAACGATATTTTCATCATAACTACCTCCACGTACGGAATACTGGGAACTTAACTCGTTATTGGACGATACTCCGGCAAACGTAACGACCAAGCTCTCTATACTACCTCCGGAAGGATCGGGCAATAACTTGATTTTGTCCGCATTTAGGGACTCCATGGTCGTGGTCTGCTTGCGGATGGCAGTAACAGATACTTCCCCTAAATCAAATGAGGTATAGTTCATCTGTACGTTCAGGCGCATATCGGCTTGTGCTGAAGGAATGATACGTTCAGCTTATTATATCCCAGACAAGAGTAAATAATGGAGATAGAATCCCCCGGCGATATGGAAAAGGAATAATATCCCTTCTCGTTGGTTCATGGACCGATCAACGTGTTCTTAACCCGGACATTCACTAATTCCAGAGGGTTACCGTCGCGTCACGGACATAACCAGTGATTTTATGCGGCCTTCGCCAAAGGCACTCACGGAAATAAGTATAAATAGCAGCGCGGCTATCGCACGAATCTTCATAATCTATTGTTCAATTATAAAAATACTAACGAGAAAAAAGAACGATACGTATATATGGGTGCAAAAAATTATATTTATATTTGCGAATCTTAATATTAAAAGAGTACAAAGAACGAAAAAAATGGAGAGTTTTGCAACACTTATACAAAATAGAAGAAGTACACGTAAGTTTACCGAACAACTACTTTCACCCGAGCAGGTAGAACTGATCTTGAAAGCGGCGTTGATGGCTCCGGCCTCAAAACGTAGTAATCCTTGGCAGTTCGTGGTCGTGAAGATAAGGAAATGTTGAAGAAACTTGCCGGGTGTAAGAAAAATGGTTCTGCTTTTCTGGAGGGTTGTGCCTTGGCCGTGGTTGTCTTGGCGAATGTGATGGAAAGCGATGTTTGGATCGAGGACGCTTCGGTCGCTTCTATTTATATGCAATTGCAAGCGGAGGATTTGGGATTGGGCAGTTGCTGGTGTCAGATCCGGAACCGGGTAACAGAGGACGAGGCGGATTCGAATAATTATGTTCGTTCGTTGCTGGATATCCCTTATCAATTGGATGTCTTGTCTATCATTGGTATCGGTTATAAGGATCAGGTTCGTAAGCCTTTTGATGAATCCCATTTACAATGGGAGAAGATACATATAGGAAAGTTCTCTCTTCCGGAAGAAAATAAAGAGGCGGAAGAATGAGAGTCGTATTTGTTGGTGCCGGAAACTTAGCTACCCGGCTTTCGTTGGAAATGCGTAAGTCCGGAATGAGTATCGGGCAAGTGTATAGTCACACAAGTGAGCATGCTAAGATTTAGCCGATGAATTGGGATGTGGGTGGACTGTTGTCCCGGAAGATATTGTGGAAGATGCCGACTTGTATGTTTTCTCTTTGAAAGATGCCGTGCTCCAAGATGTTATCGCCCGTGTAAAACCGAATAACGGTTTGTGGTGCATACGGCAGGGAGTATGCCAATCTCTGTATTTGAAGGTCTTACGGCTAGATATGGGGTGGTTTATCCGTTACAAACGTTTAGTAAGAGTAGGGAAGTGGATTTCAAGAAAATACCGTTCTTTTTAGAGGCGAACTCGTCTGAAGATGAGAAGGTGCTGGGCGAGGTGGCTAGGGCGCTCTCCAGTGATGTCCGTTTCCTCTCCTCCGAGAAGCGAAAGAACTTACATTAGCGGCGGTTTTCGCTTGTAATTTTACGAATCATATGTATGCGCTAGCTGAAAAGATCTTGGAAGAACAGCAAATACCGGGAGAGGTCTTGCTACCTTTGATAGACGAGACAGCCGCTAAGGTACATGTAATGTCGCCGGTGCGAGCCCAAACGGGACCAGCTATACGATATGACGAGAATGTGATAAACAAACATATGGCTATGCTTAAAGATCCGGATATGCGAAATCTATATGAGCTGATTAGCCGAAGTATACATAAGGAGGCTCGACATGAGTAGTATAAACTATGATTTGAGAAAAATAAAGGCTTTTGTCTTTGATGTAGACGGGGTGCTATCCTGCGATGTGATTCCGCTTCACCCGAATGGCGATCCGATGCGTACTGTCAATATCAAGGATGGCTATGCCTTGCAATTGGCCGTGAAGAAAGGTTATGAGGTCGCTATAATTACGGGCGGATATACGGAAGCCGTACAGATTCGCTTTTCTCGTTTAGGAATACAACATATTTATATGCGTAGCGCTGTAAAGGTGCATGACTTTAAGGATTTCATGGAAAAAACGGGCTTGTCTCCTGAGCACATCATGTATGCGGGTGATGATATTCCTGATTATGAGGTAATGACGCGAGTCGGATTGCCGGTGGCACCTGCGATGCGGCTCCGGAGATCAAGGAGATAGCGAAATATATATCCTCCCGGCGAGGTGGCGAAGGCGTAGCTAGGGACGTGATCGAGCAAACGATGCGGCGCAAGGACACTGGTTCGGCGAGGAGGCTTTTGGGTGGTAAAATTTTGGTGAATGTGTAACGCTTAATCGAATAGGTTATGTTAGAGAATTTAAAAAAGTACAAGATCGTCTTAGCCTCTAATTCTCCGAGACGACGGAATTTGTTATCTGGTCTGGATATCGACTTCGAGGTGAGGGTAATTTCGGATATTGACGAGTCTTACCCGGATTCTATTGACTCCATGGAGATCCCTTTATATATTGCCCGTTCGAAAGCGGAGCCTATAAACCGACTATGGCGGATGATGAATTGCTAATCACGGCAGATACGATCGTTTGGACGTTTGACGGGGTTATGGGAAAGCCTGCGAATCGAGAGGAAGCTTATGCTATGCTTCATGCTTTGTCGGATCATGTACATCAGGTAATAACCGGTGTTTGTATCATTGACGAAGGACAAATGTAGGCTTTTCGTCGAATCTGCGGTTTGTTTCGCTAAATTGGGTGATGAAGAGATTAATTATTATTTGGATAAATATAAACCTTATGATAAAGCGGGAGGGTATGGCATTCAGGAGTGGATCGGTTATATCGGGGTAGAGGCTATCAATGGTAGTTTTTATAACGTGATGGGATTACCTGTGCAAAAGCTTTATCAGGAATTGAAACATTTTTAATCTCAATTCAAGGTAAAGTATTTATCCTTCATATAATATTCTATCTGATTTAATGTGTGCGCTAAGGCTGGGGGAATCGGTAAGACGACCGGTTTCTCCACATTCCATTCCGGGTCATTTATGATCATGTCGGATAGACTGCCCGCATGTATTAAGATAAGGCGGGTAGGGGCTGAGGCTATAACCTTATGATTGGTGTTTTGCGCAAGTTAGCATGAAATGATCTTTTTGCCACTTTCCCGCTATATGTGTCCCTTCTTGGCTGTAAATAATAAGTTTTCCCGAAAATACGAAGATTAATAGGTTATCCGTGGTTGTGGAATTAAACAGGGAATCTCCGGCTCTCAGTATTTTGCATTCAAGTTGATTTAGATAACGCTTCATGTAGGAACTTAAGGATTTTCGAGGATAGCCAATGTTTTTCTGTTAGGAAGGTATTCCAACATACCTTTTGAGTAGGTGACTTTCTGTTGTCCGTTGTTGTCCGCATAAATAATGAAATACTCTATTTGGGGGATGGATTGTGCCAGTAGCTTCGCTTTCTCGACTCCCAAAACCATGAAAGTCGTAGCGTAAGCGTCTGCTGTCATACAATCTTCCGCCACGATTGTCGCACTAAGAATATTTTGTCCAGCGGGATAACCGGTCGCTGGATTGATCGTATGGGCATATTTCTTACCATCCTTGATGTAGAAGTTTCGGTAGTCACCAGAAGTAGCCACCCCCCTTTTTGGCATAATTGTACGATCTCTTCAACATCATTTGTTACGCCACTTGTCCCTATTTCCGGCTTGTTGATGCCGACTCGCCAACAGTCACCTTGTTGATTTACGCCTTTCATGGTGACCTCACCACCTATTTCTACCATGTAGTTCTTTACGCCTTCCTTTTCCAGCAGGCGGGCGATAACATCGCAAGCATAACCTTTTGCGATGGACGAACAATTCAATAGAATCCGGGGATCTTCTTTGATGATTTTCTTTCCTTCCAATCTCACTTTTTGATAACCGACGAAAGCCTTGATGCTATCGATCATCTGTGGGGTTACGCTGTCCATCTTACTGAATCCGAATCCCCATAGATTAATTAATGGAGCGCAAGTAATATCAAAAGCTCCTCCTGATTTTTTGGAGATTTCTTCCGCCTTATTGAATACTTCGGTAAACCATTCGTCTACCTCCACATCCTCGTTATTATTGACTTTAGCGATCGTGGAGTTGGGGTTGAAAGGATTTAAGGAGAGGTTAAAACGTTGCAGCTCGCTGTCGATCTTATCGGTTAGGATTTGCTTGGCCTTGTATTTGATGTGGTAACTTGTATGAAAAACAGAACCACTCTCTTCGAAATATTGGCCCTTGTCCGAGCAAGCCGTAAGCGATAAGATCAACAGGCTGACTAATATGGAAATATTCTTGCGCATCATTATGAAATTATGTCGCGAACTTACATAAAAAATTCCATATATGCCCCTTTCATGGGGGAGACGCTATTGTGTGTATAAATATCAAGGATTCCTTTTTTATATTGTGACTCTGGTTTTATCCAATGTGCACGCCTTTCGGATAGGATCTTTTCTATCTCTTCCGCGCTTCTCTCGATACCGCCGGTACCGATTATATCCAATCTTCTCGCTGGAATATCGATACGGATCAAGTCATCGTTCTCTACCAAGGCGATCGGTCCCCCTCGGAAGCTCCGGGGATACATGTCCGATCGCCGGGCCTCGGGTCGCTCCGGAGAAACGACCGTCGTGATCAATGCGATGGTCTCTACCAACTCAGGATCGGAGGCGATCGCTTCTGTCGTATAAAACATTTCTGGCATTCCACTTCCTTTCGGTCCTTCATAACGGATAAATACCGCTTCTCCCGGATGGATTTTCTTTTGTAATACCGCCTCAATAGCGTTCTCCTCACAATCGAATACCCTCGCTTTCAGGGTGGACATTGCATCCAAAGTCGGGGTGAAATCCGTCCGAATGTTTTACGACATTGCCCCTTTCGGGCGCTAAATTTCCTTTCAATATAGCGATGGCTCCTTGTGCTTGATCGGTGTATGAGAGGTTTGATAATATCGCCAACCTTTACTCCTAGGGCAGGAAGATATTTATGGCAATTCTCATAGAAGCCGTTGAGCTGTAAATCTTTTAAGTTTTCTCCCAATGTTCTGCCGGTAACGGTCTTGACATCGAGATGGAGGAATTCCTTGATTTCTTCCATGATCGCCGGTACGCCTCCCGCATACCAGAAGTATTCGCCGGGCCAAAAACCGCTGGGACGTATATTTAAAAGGTAGGGGATCTTACGATGTATCTTGTCGAACAAATCCGGTGATAACTGGATTCCCAGTTCGTGGGCGATAGCTGGAAGATGAAGCAGGCTGTTGCTGGAACCCGCTATGGCGGCATGTACCATGATCGCATTTTCAAACGCTTGTATCGTCATGATATCGGAGGGTTTTAACTCTTCTTTCGCCAGTCCGAGTGCATGTTCTCCGGCTTTACGGGCGGTTTCTTTTAACTCGGGTAAATGGGCGGGGATCAAGGCGGAGCCGGTAAAGCGATGCCAAGCGCTTCTGCCATTACTTGCATCGTGGAGGCGGTACCCATGAAAGAGCAAGCTCCACAATCCGGACATGCGTCACGCTTATAAACCATGAATTGTTCTTCCGTTATTTCCTTTCGCTCGTATTGGGCGCTATAGGTACCGATTTGTTCTAACGTGAGTAGGTTGGGACCGGCTTTCATTATACCACCGGGCATGAATATAGCAGGCATATCTAGCCGGGCTATCGCCATCAAATGCGCAGGGACGGATTTGTCGCAACTGGCTATAAAGACACCAGCGTCGAAAGGAGTCGCTTTTACATGAATTTCCATCATGGCGGCCATGATATCACGGGAGACTAATGAGTAGTTCATACCATCGTGTCCCTGCGCCTCTCCATCACAAATATCGGTGACGAAGTAGTTTGCGGCACGTCCCCCCTTTTCCTTTATACCGATTCCGGCCTCGTCCACCAATTTATCCAGATGGGCGCTTCCCGGATGGCTATGTCCGTAACTGCTTTCTACAATGATTTGCGGTTTACTCAATTCGTCGATTTTCCAACCGCTACCTAGCCGGAGTGAATCCAGCTCCGGCGCTAGTTTTCGTAATTGCTGGCTTTTCATGTCTATTAATTAATGTATAAGGTTATTTTATTCAATAAGGTATCCCTAGCTAAAGAATAAATGCTCTATTAAAAATTTTTTGTACCGATACCGATTAAGATTAAACCTCCGATGAGGTCCAGCTTCAAGTCGATTCTCTTGCCGAATCGGTTACCGAAATAGACACCGAAGGCAGAGATAGCGAAGGTGACAACACCGATAGTCGAGGCTTGCAGCAAGAGTGGTGATTTTAAGATCGCCAGAGAGATTCCTACGGCGAGGGCATCGATACTTGTCGCTATTCCCAATCCGCATAATGTCCGGTTACATAGAGGATCGAATTTCCCGTCTTCCTCCTCTTCTTTCGTGCTATCGTATATCATTTTTCCACCTAAGTAAAGCAAGAGGGTAAATGCGATCCAATGGTCGAAGGCGCAAATGTATTTTTCGAATCCTAATCCCATCGTATAACCGATCACGGTCATTCCGGCTTGGAATATACCGAGCACACTCGCTATCTTAATAATATTACCGCGGTGCAGTTACTCTTAAGAACTGCGCCGCCGGTAACTGATACTGCTAGGCTATCCATGGATAAGCCGATCGCTAGTAGCAGAACTTCAATGTATAACATACTAGAATGATTCCCGTTTAATAATTTCTTCTATAGGCTTACGTTTCTTTGGAGTCTCATCGAATAATGCCGGGTCGGAAGGATAGCCGAACGGTATCAATACAACAGGCTCGATCATTTCCGGAATTTTAAAATGTTTCCGGCAAAGCTCCGTGTCGAAATTGCAAACCCAGCAAGTTCCAATCCTTGTTCGGCTGCGGCTAAACAAATATGTTCCGTGGCGATAGCCGCATCGATATCCATATGATCCTTATGATCGCCCCGTTTCCAAGATTGCTGATGATCTCCGCAAACGATCAAGTAATAAGGCGCTTGCTTGAACCATTCCCGGGGATAGCATTCTTGTAATTTAGCTTTTCCTTCCGCACTTTGAACCCAAACAAAATACCAAGGTTGATAATTTACCGCCGAAGGGGCCAAACGAGCTGCTTCTAGGATATAATCAATCTTTTCTTGCTCTACGTTTTTGGGGGCATACTTTCGGATAGAACAACGTTTTCTCGCTAATTCTAGGAAACTCATATCTCATCCTCTATTTTATAGTTATTGCGATTCGGAGAATTGCGGGAAATCAACTCCCCGATAAAGCCCGCTAGGAACATCTGGGTTCCCAGAATCATCGCTGTCAATGAAATATAGAAATAAGGGGAACTTGTAACCAAAGGTCTTAGATCTCCAGAGTACATCGAGATCAATTTCATGCTGAGTACGATTACTAGAGCGATAAAACCAATGAAGAACATAGCGCTTCCCCATAAACCGAAGAAGTGCATCGGTTTCTTTCCGAATTTGGAAGTAAACCAAAGCGTGATCAAATCAAGATAACCGTTCACGAAGCGATCCAACCCGAATTTAGTAGTTCCGTACTTGCGGGCTTGATGTTTCACTACTTTCTCGCCAATCTTGTGAAATCCGGCAATCTTAGCTAAATAAGGTATGTAACGGTGCATATCGTTATACACCTCTATATTTTTAATGACAACATTCTTATACGCTTTCAATCCGCAATTGAAATCGTGTAAGTTCTTTATTCCCGAGAATTTACGAGCTGTCGCGTTGAATAATTTCGTGGGGATCGTCTTAGACAACGGGTCATATCTTTTCTTTTCCAGCCGGATACCAGATCGTACCCGTCTTCGGTGATCATCCGGTAAAGTTCGGGTATCTCCATCCGGGCTGTCCTGCAGATCGGCGTCCATGGTAATGACCACGTCACCTTTAGCCCGTTGGAATCCGCAATGCAATCCCGGCGACTTACCGTAGTTGCGACGGAACTTGATTCCCCGGACGTGTGGAGAACGTTGCTTCAACTCCTCGATCACTTCCCAAGAATTATCCGTACTGCCGTCATTCACGAAAATGACTTCATAGGTATAATTATGTTCTTTCATCACCCGCTCTATCCACGAGAATAACTCGGGTAAAGACTCGGCTTCGTTATACAACGGGATAACAACTGATATGTCCATTATTTGTCTGTAATTAACTTTTTAGCGGTTTTCAGTGATGGAACCTGTCGAATTGTTCCTGCACAAGAGAGCCGTACCGGTATAGAAGTATGATGCCGTAAAATACGTTATTAAATATTCCTTGTATGGCCATGTGGATTGGCGAGATACGAATCTTGCTGAGCGAGTCGATCATCTCCGAGCTGACTTGGCTATCCTTTAGTACAGTCGTTAATTGCCCGATCGCATTTGCCACGAAATCAGGCGGGGCGATGAACTGATAAAAGACAAAGTATTCAAGCGAGACGATCAATGCGGCGAAAAAATACAACATCGTGCCGAATCTCCATGCATGAAAGAAACTGATCCTTCCACCGATGTCGTGCCGATATCTTTTCGTCATGTAGTAGGCGATGAAAGGGACGGCGAGCGTCAATAGCCAATAGACAAGACTTAAGGAGGGGACGGAAACGCTGAAGATGAAAAAGATGTATTTCACTACCCAATATATACCCATGGCCAAACCATAAGTCATAGCGCCTTTTAAAAGTAAATTCTTATTCTCTTCCATGATGCTGCAGTTTTGAATTCTTATCAGCAAAATTAATATATTAATGCAAATGCGCAACTATATTATGCCTAAAATGCGAAAAAGGAAGCCTACTTATAAGCTTCCTTCTTTAAGATGTGTCTTATCTGAGCCTCTTGTCGGATTCGAACCAACGACCCCGAGATTACAAATCACGTGCTCTGGCCAACTGAGCTAAAGAGGCAGGTGGGTAAGCTTACTACATCGCGCCGCTACGACCAAGTACCTGCTGCGGTCAAGCCCTGGGGGATTCCGAGGGAGCATGCCGTGTAGGACTTACCCGGGTGCAAAAGTAGATATTATTTTTTACTTTGCAAGCGTTTTCTTACTCTTGGGATGATAATTGTTTATAAAGAATTGAAAACCTTATGCTTTTGGTAGTGTTAAAGAATGTTTTATGTGTTGTGGCCGATGGTTTATCAAAGAATGTTGATTTTTTCATTGTGAGGAAAATATTTTCATCATGAAGAAAAGTATTTTCACCGTGAAGAAAAAGTATTTTCATCACGATGAAAACAGTTTACTTGGAAGAGGTTCCGCTTTCCAATATGCTGACGATGGAGAACAACGTAAAGCAGATCGCTCCCAGTCCGGCCAATACCCGTGCGGGAATGGCATAATAACTATGCTCGGCCGCCATCTCGAAAAGGAAAGCGGAGAGGAAAAGGCAGAATAAAGCCGTGAATATGGGAATTAATGGAATCCGGTTGGCAAGCTTGAATTCTTCCCTCCATATTTTAGACAGCAAGATCACCTTGCTGGAGATACTATAGCAAACTAATCCAAGGCCGATCATGATATATCCGGTTGAGGCATTAGCCGGGTCGCTATCTCCTAATACGAAGAGGCCCCATATCAGACTGATAGATCCATCAGGATGACAAAACGGTGCCATAGCCTTTTTTCCAATCGGGAATATGTGTTTCTTATTTGTCGGGCGATCGTGGCGACTAAAGCGATTAAGCTGCTGCAAATACATGCTAGTCCGGCCATCACATGCCCGGCGACAAAGTATTGGGAATGCTCGTCGCTATGCGCTAGCAACCGGTAAGCCCAAATCCATGCGACTATGGATATAAATGATGCTACAAGGATCAAGAATACCCCCTGCCAAAAGTTGAACGCTTTGTCTGGTATTCTGGGATCGTCGCTTTTGGCGTTCATTTGTATTAAGGTGAATCGGGTAGAGGCGGTAGCCGTTGTTGCTACGCATGCGGTTATAAGGCCCACCCCGCAAATGACATGGCCCGCGACAAAGTCTGCTGGCGCCGGTGAGGACATGAGTAAGATAAAGCCCGCCAGAAAAGTGATGGTTGCCGAGAGATATCCAAGGATAGGCAAGGCGAATCTGGCTACATTATTATATGTATGGATAATTTGACGAATAATGGTCGCTGCCGTAGCGAACAAGGCTATACAAATAAAGCCAAGAGAGAATACGACAGGTCCGGCGACGAATCTGCTGGAGTCCACTCCATAGTTAAAGACAAAAAATCCATAACCGAAACAAAAGAGGGCCATTAGCAATGGAATCGCCCTGAATAAGACACTAATCCCGTAATTCATAACTTGTTTTTATTTAGATTTTTCTTCAAACAGAGATGCGATCCTTTTTGTTCAAGAAGAATTTTAGAGGTTATACGATGTTTTTGCGTGTTATTTCATCATTTTTGTTTTTCTTTGCGGAAAATATCAGAGAAGTGAATCTTATTATAGAACAAGGTAACACGTCATCAAAGGTCGCTGTGTATAAAATGGGCATATAGAGGCTTCTTTGTATACAAGCAATTCGGTGTATCTGTGGTCGCTGCTCTTTTTGAGAAGTACGCTTTTACGCAAGGCATTTTATCGACGGTGATAGATACGGACGATGAGTTGATCGCTTATCTAAAAATAAGCTTCAGCGTTTTGTCTTTCTGGATGAACACGTAGCTTTACCGATCAAGGTGGAATATGGGACGCCGAAAACGCTAGGCAAGGACCGTTTGGCCGCTGTCGTGGGGGCGAATTATTTGCGGCCGGGAAAAAATCTGCTGGTTATCGATGCCGGTACCGCTATCACGTATGAGGTGATAGAAGCGCCGGGTATCTTTCTGGGAGGGAATATCTCTCCGGGGATGACAACCCGTTTTCGAGCGTTGAACCATTTTACGAAGAAACTGCCTTTGGTAACGGAAGAGGATGATATACCGCTTATCGGGAGAAGTACGGAAACGGCTATCCAAGCGGGTGTGGTGAATGGGATTGTTTACGAGATGGACGGATATATTGACGAGCTGAAGTAAAATATCCGGATCTTTTGGTTTTTTTAACAGGCGGTCATTCGTTTTATTTTGAAAGACGGCTAAAAAACTCCATCTTTGCAGACATTAATTTAGTGTTGACAGGATTAAACAGAATCTTAGAGTATAATGTTGAAAATTAATAAGGTAGTAATAATAAGTTTTCTTATCTTTACACAATTGCCATTGTGGGCTCAAAATAACACGAACTCGCCTTATACGCGATTTGGATATGGAGAGTTGGCGGATCGATCTTTTGGTGCCGGAAGGGCGATGGGTGGAGTCGGTTATGGATTAAGGTCCTCTAAACAGATAAATCCATTAAATCCAGCATCTTATAGTTGTATGGATTCGTTGACATTCCTTTTGATTTGGTGCGTCCGGTCAGGTGTCTTGGTTCTATGACGGTACGAACAAGCAACGACAGATGAATGGAAACGTGGAGTATATCGCCATGCAATTTCCGATCACCCGGCGTTTAGCGATGAGTATTGGTTTATTACCTTATTCATATGTAGGATATGATTTCGGCGAGAGCCGTACTGAGGGCGGTTTAAGTTGGGGAGAAAGCTTTAGTGGCGAAGGTGGCTTAAGCGATGCCTATTTAGGCTCTCCTATGATATTTGGAAGAAGCGTCTTTCCATTGGTTTGAACGCCGGATTTTTATTTGGAAATATAACACATTCCCGCAACTTGATTTTCCCGAGTTCGACAGGGGCGGACGATGTGTATAGAAACCAACGTTATGAGATTCGTGATTTAAAGTTAGATTTTGGTATTCAATATACGCATCCTTTGAGCAAGACGGAGCATGTCACGGTAGGTTTCGTTTATTCTCCTGGGAAAAAGCTGAATACGACTGTGTATGATACTCAACTTGTCGGTTCTTCGGCTACATCCGGATATACAAGGAACGATTACAATTAAGAATTATCGGTTTGATATGCCAAACTCTTATGGAGCGGGTATCTCTTATGTGAAGGAGAACCGGTTGACGTTAGCTGCGGACTTCTTATATGAGGACTGGGCGAACGCTTATTTTGATAACGAGAAAGGTCAATTCAAGAATCGTACACGTGTAGCGGCTGGTGCCGAATTTATTCCTCGTTATGATAATCGTAATTATCTGGGACGTATCAGATACCGTGCCGGTTTTCATTATAGCAATTCGTACTTAAGAGTCAGTCGCTCCGAGGAGAATGGTTATAAAGGACATGGTTATAATGAATATGGGGCGAGTATCGGTTTTGGGCTTCCATTGATCGATAACCGTTCATTAGTGAACCTGTCATTTGAATACGTGAAGATCCGTCCGGAATTACGTACAATGATTGATGAGCAGTATTTCCGGTTTACGGTGAACTATACATTTAACGAATTATGGTTTTTTAAACGAAAAGTGGATTAAACCGGGAATGGCCGAAAGGTCTAATGAGTATGATACTTTTTGAAGGAATATAAATTTATAGCTAACTTTAATAGAAAGAGATATGAAGATCAAAGTTTTATTACTAGCGCTTGGATGTACTATGGGTACATTGGGTGCTTATGCGCAGAAAGGAGTAGATAATGGTACACAGTTCGGTTCCGGTGAGGATAGCGTGCGTTGTATTACCAATATCAGCTTGTTCGTTCCTTACGCGAAAGCCGGAAACTTCAAAGACGCCTTTGATTTCTGGAAGATCGTGTACGATGAGTGTCCTGCCGCTACAAAAGATATCTATTTGTACGGTGTGAAAATTATGGCTGGAAGATCGCCCAAGAGAAAGATCCCGCTAAGAAGAAAGCTCTTATTGATGATTTGATGGGAGTTTACGACAAGCGTGTGAAATATTTTGGAAATGATCGCCGGTATGGAAAAGACTGGATCGTTGCTCGAAAAGTGCAAGATTATTTAGCGCAAACAGGCGATAATGCCGACTATAATCAGGCCTATACTTGGTTGAAGGAGATCGTTGATGAGAAAGGTGCTGATACGGAGGCTCTAGGTCTCTCCTTGTTTAGTTTCTCTTCTATGAAGAAAATGCTTAACGATCCGAACTTCAAAGAGCAGTATATTCAAGATTATTTGAAGGTTTCTGCTGGCTTGGATGCTCAGTTAAAAGCTGCGCAGGCTGCAAACAATCAAAAAGAAGTGAATGCCTTGACCGCATATAAGAGTGGTGTTGATAATGCCTTTGCAAATAGTGGTGCTGCCGATTGCGAGACTTTGCAGAATTTGTATGCTGCTAAGATCGAGGAGAATAAGGATAACTTACCTTATTTGAAAGAGACTATATCTTTGTTGAGAAGAACAGGTTGCCAAGAAATCGAGGCTTACTTTTTGGCATCAGACTATGCTTATCGTCAAGAACCTAGTGCCGAGGCAGCTGTTGGCTAGGAAAGAAAGCCGTTAAGATAAAGGATTATGATACGGCTATTAAATACTTTGATGAGGCCGCGAATTTAGAAACGGACGCGACTTCAAAAGCTGATGATTATTATATGATCGCATTGTTGCTGTTTGAGCAAAATGCTTATTCGAAGGCTAGACAATATTGCCAGAAAGCTTTGGAGGTAAATCCAAACTATGGTAATGCTTATTTATTGATCGGCAAGATGTATGCCGCTACTTCTAAATCTGTCTTCCCGAATGATGGAGTGTTGGCAAGAGCTGCTTATAATGCCGCTATCGATAAATTTGAGAAAGCGAAACAGGTAGATCCGAGTGTTGCTGAAGAGGCTAATACTTTGATATCATCTTATCGTGCTCACCTTCCTTCTACGGAGGAGATCTTCATGCACCCGGATTTGGAGAAGGGCAAACCTTTCACTGTCGGTGGTTGGATCGGAGAGCGTACAACGATTCGGTAATTATGATAGGAAATCGTTTTCATTGTAAAACGGAAAATATGGGCATAACAACTACCTTCGTGGTGGTTGTTATGCTTCTTTTGTTTTCTGCCTCTTGCAGTAAGGAACATAAGGAGGTGGTTGATGTTGAGTTTGATCCGGACAAGACTTATACGATGAAGGCTACGGATGTGTCATCCTTGATCTCCGATTCTGGTATCACGAGATATCGCTTGAAAGCGAAAGAGTGGCAGATTTACGGGAAGGCGGCGGAACCCCATTGGTATTTCCCCGAGGGATCTACGTGGAGAAGTTCGATACCTTATTCCAGACAGAAGCGAGTATTAAGGCGGATACAGCCTATTATTATGATAAAAAAGGGCTTTGGGAGCTGATCGGTAATGTAGAGGTGGAAAGTCTGCAAGGGGAGCATTTTGAGACTTCCCAATTGTTCTGGGACCAGAAGCAGGAGAAGGTTTATTCTGATAAGTTTATGCGTATCGAGCAAGAAGATAAGATCATAACAGGCATAGGCTTTGAGTCGAACCAAGATATGACTCAGTATAAGATATTTAACTCACAAGGTATTTTCCCGGTGAGCGATGCTCTGGCCGATACGACACGGACAGTTCAGGGGATAGTGCCGGGGAGATGTGTCACAAATAGATTCAATAAAAAGTAATTAAGGTGGGGACGCTGACTTATATTTTAATTTCCCTCGCATTTTCCGCATTCTTTTCCGGGATGGAGATCGCTTTTATCTCCTCCAATAAGCTTCGTTTCGAGCTGGATAAGAAGGAACGTAGTCTATCCAGTAAGATACTGGGTATTTTCTATCGTAATCCAAATTTGTTTATCTCTACCATGTTGGTAGGAAATAATATTGCGTTGGTCGTTTTATGGTCTTCAGATGGCAATCGTATTGGAGCCGTTTATAGCCAAGGTGGTTGCGAATGAGGCATTGATCGTTTTTATCCAATCCGTGATATCTACGATCTTGATCTTGTTTGCCGGGGAGTTTATTCCCAAGACCATATTTAAGTTGAATCCTAATTTATCACTCAATATATTTGCGATACCATTATTTATTATATATATCATCCTGTATCCGGTCTCCAAGTTCTCTTCCCTGCTATCTTTTTTGATTTTGAAGTTAGGGGGCGTGAAGAACTTGAAAAGTTCACCTCAGGCATTAGGCAAGGTAGACTTGGATTATTTTATACAGCAAAGTCTGGAAGATGCACCTCAAAATTCGGATATGGATACGGAGGTTAAGATTTTCCAGAATGCCTTAGACTTCTCGAATGTCCGTTTGAGGGATTGTATCGTGCCCCGGACGGAGATCGTAGCCTGTGATACGTCGGCTACGATGGAGGAATTGCGTTCTAAGTTTATCGAGACAGGACTTTCGAAAATATTGGTGTATAACGAGAATATTGACAACATTATCGGATATATCCATTCTTCCGAGCTTTTCAAGAATCCGGAGGATTGGACCCAGCATATCCGTAGCGTATCGATCGTTCCGGAGACGATGGCAGCGAATAAACTGATGAAACTGCTGATGCAAGAGAAGAAGAGCTTGGCTGTTGTCGTGGATGAGTTTGGCGGTACGTCGGGTATCGTGACACTTGAGGATTTGGTGGAGGAGATTTCGGAGAGATTGAGGACGAGCACGATATGAAGTCGCATGTGGCTAAAAAAGTATCGGACAATGAGTATTTGCTGTCGGGTAGGATGGAGATTGATACCTTGAACGAAATGTTCGGGTTGGATCTTCCTGAGTCGGATGATTATGTCACCATCGCCGGTTTTATCTTGCACTTCTATCAAAAATTCCCGAAATTGAACGAGACTGTCCAGATCGATAAATATTCGTTTAAGATAATCAAAGTAACGGCTACGAAGATCGAACTTGTACGTATGAAAGTAGGGATTTGATAAAAAAGGATTATATGCTGTGGAATTTCCTTTTTTTCATATCTTTGTGCCCTTAAAATGTGAAATAATAAACTTTAAAAAATAATAAAGATAAATGGCTACGCTGGAAAAAATTAGAAGCAAAGCAGGACTGCTGGTACTCGTGGTGGGTTTGGCATTGTTCGCTTTTATCATTGGAGACTTTTTAAACTCTGGTTCTACTTATTTTAGGCAATCACAGGAACGGATCGCCGAGATTGATGGAGAGGTTGTAAAAATTCAAGATTATCAAGGTCGCGTTGATGAGATGGCGAGATGTATAAGATGCAATCCGGTTCAGCCAGCCTGCCCGAGGAATATATGACACAGATTCGCCAGTCGTATTCGATGCATGGTACAAGAGGTCGTGTTGGACGAGGCTACTGCTAAATTAGGTATGGGAGTAAGTCCGGAAGAATTGTTTGATATGGTTCAAGGTGAGAATATCTCTCCGTTGATCCAACAAATGCAAATGTTTACGAATCCTCAGACTGGTGCTTTTGATAAGGCCGCTTTGTTGAATTTCTTGAAACAAATCGATTCCGATAATATCGCTAGCTATCCGGCAGATCAACAGGCACAGCTGATTCAAGCTAAGAACTTCTGGTTGTTCTGGGAGAAGAACATCAAACGTCAACGTTTGGAGCAAAAATATACGACATTATTGAGTAAGGCTATTTCCGCGAATTCATTGGACGCTAAGGAGCTATAATGATAATGCCGAGAATTCGGATATCATTTACGCTATGCAATCATATGCTACGATTCCGGATTCAACGATTGAGGTAAGCAAGAGCGAGATCGAGAAATTGTATAACCAACGCAAGGAGCTTTATAAACAAAAAGAATCTAAGGTAATTAAATATATCGCCGTAGATATCCGTCCGAGTAAAGAGGATTATGATAAGCACAGGCCGAGATCGAGAGCTTGAAAGAGGAGCTAGCTACGTCTGAAAGAGTGGCTGATGTAGTAAACGAGAACTCTGAGGTTCCTTATGTTGACGCTTTCTTCACGGAGAAGGCTTTGGATCCTGAGATGAAACAATTCGCTACGACTTCTGAGGTTGGCGCTGTTTATGGTCCTGTATTCGAGAATGACAAATACAGAATGTTTAAGCTAGTCGATAAGACGGTCGCTCCGGACTCAGTAAAAGTTAGCCACATCATGTTGGCCGGTAAATCTGAGGCTGAGACAACAGCTTTGGCTGATAGCTTGATGGGGGCGTTGAAAGGTGGCGCTAATTTCGCTGAATTAGCTAAGAAATACTCAGCAGACCAAGCTGCGAGAATGGTGGTGAACTAGGTTGGTTTACAGAGGTTACCGCTTTGAGAGGTGTGAATGATGATTTTAAGAAGGCTGTCTTCTCAACTCCATTGAATGAGGTAGCGGTTGTGAAATCTTTATATGGTACTCACCTTGTAAAAGTAACAGAGAAAACAGGAAATGTTGAAAAATATAAGATCGCAGATATCGACATGACTGTATCTCCTAGCTCTAAGACCTATAGCAACATCTACAATGAGTTGAATCAGTTCGTATCTAAGAACAACTCTATGGCTAAATTGGAGGAGAATGCGAAGGAAGCCGGTTATAACTTGATTTCAGGTGCAACGGTTACTACAGATGATCAGTTGTTAGGTTCTATCAAGAATTCACGTCCGGTAATTCGTTGGGCGTTCCAGAACGATAAAGGTTCTATCTCTGAGATCTTCGAGTGTAGTGATAAATTTGTCGTGGCTGCTGTAGAAGGAAGTATTTCCGAGGGGTATCGTCCGGTTGATATGGTCGCTCCGGCTTTGAGAGCTGAATTGGCTGCCCAGAAGAAAGGCGATAAGATCGCTCAGGAATTGGCTGCTAAGAATTTAACTTCAGTTGAGGCATATGCTGAAACGATGGGTTCTTCTGTAGACTCTGTGAAGTTCGTGAACTTTGGTACTCGCCGTATCGCTGGTATCGGTATCGAACCGAACTTGAACGCTATGGTTTCTATGGCTCAAGTTGACCAAGTAAGTGCTCCGGTTAAAGGTAACAACGGTGTATATGTGTTCAAAGTATACGCAAGAAATAAAGATGGTAAGGAGTTCAACGAGGCTGAGGAAATCCGTGCGTTGGATGCTTCGAATGCGTATCGTGTAGGATTCCAAGCTATCCAATCTATGGTCAACAACGCTAAGGTGGAAGACAACCGTATCCGTTTCTATTAATAAAGAGTATTTATACTTAAGATAAAAAGATCCCCTGTCGTCAATAAATAATATCTTGTACGAACAAACAGGGAAATCGGGTTATTTCTTTGAATTTGATTCGGAATCGTTT
>ENA-OQAS01000402-OQAS01000402.1-human-gut-metagenome-genome-assembly--contig:-NODE-402-length-22832-cov-2.100727_pt1 | contig 22832 bp, 24 predicted proteins | sample MGYA00242733_ERZ504523 | MGnify/ENA primary metagenome ERZ504523 (study PRJEB26092, sample SAMD00036239) | human gut metagenome | host: Homo sapiens | study: EMG produced TPA metagenomics assembly of...
CTCTCTCTCTTTTTTATCCTTCTTCAGAAAAATGTCGAGTTCACGCATCAGATGCAATCCGGCGATCAGCAGAAAGCTCAGGATCCCTGTAAATAAAATAATACTCTCAATCTCGAACATAACCTTTCCTTCCTCTCACTGTTTTTCCTCTCCTGTTTTGTAAATCAATGATAGTATTTTTAGTATAAAGATTGTATAAAGATTCCTGATTTTATGTAAATATTCCGTTATGATTTTCTGCTGAAAAATGGGATTAGGAATTTCATTAAATAGAAAGAATGTGCATCTCCGGCACGCAGTGCCTTTTGTTTCATAGGAAGTTCCTTCGGGATTTTCTATGAAGCAAAAACGGGCACTTTGCAGTTCTTTCTGCAAAGCGTCCGCCTTTTTTACAAAATCTTTTTATTCAGCTGCTGTTTCTTCCTCATCTGTTTCCGGAACATCATTATGAACGGCAGCCACACCTGCTACATCTGCTTCCGGATCTGTGATCAGTTTGACATCTTTATCCTTTGCGATGTCAAGGTCTTTGACTTTAATGGTTTCTCCAACCTTCAAATCTCCAACGTCAACAATTACTTTTTCAACAAGTGCCGATGGAAGTGCTTTGTATTCAATTTCACCAAGCAGTTCCTCCACAACACCTGTGACAACCTTTGACTGATTGTGGATCACAACTTCTGCTACGGAATGTACCATTTCTCCACTTACCAGTGCCTGAAAATCTATTTCAAGTACTTTTGAACCCATAGAATCATAATCGACTTCTTTTACCAGCACATCCATCTGCTCTCCGTCCAAATCCAACATAATCTGGCTTCCTTTGCCATTAGCTTTCAGGAACTTTTCCGCTTCTTTCTGTGTCATCTGTACCGGAATGGAGCCTTCAATCTCACGTCCGAATACATTGCCGGTTACATAACCTTCTCTTCTGAGTTTTTTGGCTTTTGTCTGCATGTTTCTTTTTTCAGCTTTTTAAAGTATTCATTTATCTTTTCCTCCAATCACTGACTTCTGGTAAAGTACCTATTTCCTTGTTACAGCTGTATTATAGCACTCATGGATTATCAAGATTAACCAAAATCACATCTTTTTGAACAATATTTTGCTGTTTTCAACTTTTATTTGTTTTGTGCAATTTTTTATTTTTACTTTTTCATTTTTCAAAATTTCCACATTTTCATCCCTTGATTTTTTCTTGCGTTATGTTAATCTACTTATAGTTAGATTTTACTAACTAATCATGTGAATAAGTCATGGAACTCCGGCTGTCTTTTGAGCGGGACAGCCCCTGAGATCCATGGGAAAGGGCGAAGTATCATGAAGCATTTGACAATTGAAAAAGTAATCGGAAGAGAAATTATTGACTCCAGAGGCAACCCGACTGTAGAAGCAGAAGTTTATCTGTCAGACGGAACCATCGGAAGAGGTACTGCACCAAGCGGCGCATCTACCGGAGAATTTGAAGCACTGGAACTCAGAGATCAGGATAAATCAAGATTCGGCGGAAAAGGCGTATCCAAAGCCGTTGAAAATATCAATACAACTATCTGTGATGTATTAAAAGGAAAAAATGCGGCAGATGTATACGCTGTCGATAAAGCAATGATCGAAGCAGACGGAACAAAAGACAAATCAAATCTTGGCGCAAACGCAATCCTTGCAGTTTCTATCGCAAACGCAAGAGCTGCTGCAAATGCACTTGAGACTCCACTTTACCGTTTCCTTGGCGGTGTAAATGGAAACCGTCTCCCACTTCCTATGATGAATATCTTAAATGGTGGAGCTCATGCAGCAAACACTGTTGACGTTCAGGAATTCATGATCATGCCGGCAGGCGCACCAAGCTTCAAAGAAGGACTCCGCTGGTGTACAGAAGTATTCCATGCACTGGCTGCTCTTCTCAAAGAAAAAGGACTTGCTACATCTGTTGGCGATGAAGGTGGTTTCGCACCAGACCTTGGCAGCGATGAAGAAGCAATCGAGTGCATCCTCGAAGCTGTAAAACGTGCCGGATACGAACCAGGAAAAGATTTCGTTCTCGCAATGGACGCTGCTTCAAGTGAATGGAAAGGAAGCAAGAAGGGTGAATATGTTCTTCCTAAATGTGGTAAGACTTTCACTTCTGAAGAACTGGTTGCTCACTGGAAAGACCTTTGCAGCAAATACCCGATCTACTCAATCGAAGATGGTCTGGATGAAGAAGACTGGGAAGGATGGCAGGTACTTACAAAAGAACTTGGCGACAAAGTACAGCTTGTCGGAGATGACCTTTTCGTAACAAATACCGAACGTCTTGCAAAAGGAATCAGCCTTGCTGCGGTAACTCTATCCTGATCAAATTAAACCAGATCGGTTCTGTATCTGAGACTCTTGAAGCAATCAAGATGGCTCACAAAGCAGGATACACAGCAATCGCTTCTCACCGTTCAGGAGAGACTGAAGATACAACAATCGCTGACCTTGCAGTAGCTCTGAATACCTGCCAGATCAAGACAGGTGCTCCAAGCCGAAGTGAACGTGTTGCCAAATACAACCAGCTTCTCAGAATCGAAGAAGAACTTGACGAAGCTGCTGTATTTCCGGGAGTAAATGCATTTAACATCAAAAGATAATCCTCTTTATCTTAAGCTGCTCATGCGTGGTCATGAGCCAGTTTTTTTTGCTTACCTGGCACCAATTGCATATTCACCTGCAAAATGCTATACTCGGATAAGAAATGTTAATGAAAAGAGGTTTTATTATGAGAGCATATGAACGACTTTTAAATTATGTAGTAGTCCGTACCCCAAGTGATGAACACAGTACGACTTCTCCTTCTTCCCAGTGTCAGTTCGACCTGGCACGTATTCTGGCAGATGAGATGACTGCCTCGGGATTTCTGACGTAAGTCTGGATGAATTCTGCTATGTATACGGAAAGATTCCTGCCACACCGGGATACGAGAATAAGCCATCTATCGGATTTATCGCACACATGGATACCGTTTCCGATTACTGTGACCATGATATCATCCCGGTCGTACACAAGAACTACGATGGCGGTGATCTGCCGCTTGGCACAAGTGGACGTACCCTTACCGTAAAAGCTTTTCCGCATCTTCCATCTCTTGCCGGACGCACCCTGATCACAACAGACGGTACAACCGTTCTTGGTGCCGATGATAAAGCCGGAGTTGCCGAGATCATGACCATGGCTGAAGCACTGTTCAAAGAAAATATTCCTCATGGACCGATCTCAATCGCTTTTACACCAGATGAAGAAGTCGGTGGTGGAACTGATCATTTTAACGTGGAAAAATTTGGTGCACAGTTTGCCTACACTCTGGATGGCGATACCGAAGGCGAAATTCAATATGAAAACTTCCATGCATGCAAGGCAGATTTTGAAATTACAGGATTTGCTGTGCATCCCGGTTCCAGCAAGGATACGATGATCAATGCGTGCCTGGTTGCTGCCGAAATCAACAACATGCTTCCAGGCCTTGAAATCCCGCGTGAAACAGAGGATTATGAAGGATTCTACCATCTGACCGGTATGAGTGGAGATGTGGCAAAAGCTGAGCTTCATTATATTGTAAGAGATCATGACAAGAATCTGTTTGAAGCCAGAAAAAAAACTCTTCGCCATATTGAAAAAACCCTCAATGAAAAATGGGGCGACGGTACTGTAAAACTTACAATTACCGACCAGTACCAGAATATGGCTGAAATTATTGCCGGATGCATGCATCTGATTGAGAATGCAAAGAAAGCCTGTGAAAATGCGGGCGTTGCGCCGCTTGTGCTTCCGATCCGCGGCGGAACAGACGGATGCCAGCTCAGCTTTATGGGACTTCCTTGCCCGAACCTCGGAACAGGGGGACATGCATTCCATGGACCATATGAACACATCACGGCAGAAGGAATGAACAAGGCTGTGGATATTGTGGTTGAGCTTGTGAAATTATACGCGGAGATGTAAAGGGTTGTCTGACGGACAGAAGAAATAATACAATAGGGATCACAGACGTTTCGGAATCCAAGAGCATCTAGGTCTGTAGTAAATTTGCTAAAAGCAGTAAGAAAATGACAAACTCGCTGGCGCTCAGACAGTGTCATTTTTCTTACTAACGCAAATCTGCTACAGACTAAGATGCTTAGGATTCCTGCAAATGTCTGTGATCCCTATTGTATTATTTCTTCTTGTACTGTCGAAAAGTTTTATATATGGATAAGAGTTCCAGGCTCAAGTGAATTCTTTTTGGGATAGGATGTCCATATTGCAGGTTATTCAGTTTTATGTTATGTAGCTTTATTTTTATGCTGTTGTTTTTTTACATTAAATGGATATTTTGTTCAAAGTGTCACATTTCAGGGTTGTATTTCGTCTTTATTTATAGAACGTTCAATAAAGATATGAAAGAAGGTGTTATTTTTATATGCGTGGGTTTTCTGACAGTGAGAAGTTGGAACAATTGTATGAGTTGTGTTTCTTAAATTTGAAAATATTCTTTTACCTGTCCCAGTATTATCCCCATCAGCTTTGTCCTTGCTTCCACGCTCGCCCATGCTACATGTGGTGTAATCAACAGTTTTTTGCTGTCTTTTATTTTTCGCAGCGGATTCGTCTCACTCATCGGCTCCTGGCAAAGTACGTCAAGTCCGGCTGCAGCTATCTCGTCATTTTCAAGTGCCTCACACAGATCCTGCTCGACTACGATCGGACCACGCCCGAGATTCAGGAAAATACAGGTTTTTTTCATTTTTGCAAATGCTGCTTTATCCATTAATCCCTCTGTATGTTCATTTAACGGTGCATGAACGGATATAATGTCAGATTTTGCAAGCAATGTATCCAGATCTACCTGTTCGTAACCTTCCTGTGCCGGACGCCTGATGCTGAGTAATAAATAATCTGTGCTCCAAATGCTTTTGCGATATCCGCAACTCTCCGGCCAATTGTTCCCAGACCTATGATCCCCCCAGGTTTTGCCACTGATCTCCGTAAAATGCTCTGCAAAATGCGTAAATATTATATCATTGATGTAACGCTCTTCTTTCACATAATCATCGTAATAACGCATCTTTTCCAGCAGATAGAGAAGCATTGCAAAAGTGTGCTGTGCCACCGTTTCTGTCGAATAGCCAGCTACATTTCTCCATGCAACTCCTCTTTTTTCCAGATATTCTTTATCCAGATTGTTGATCCCCGTTGCCGTCACGCATACCAGCTTTAACTTCTCTGCTTTTCCAATCGTCTGCTCATTGACCTGTACTTTATTCAAAATGATCACATCTGCATCCTGAACTCTTTCCGGTACTTCTTCTGATGTAGAAAAATCGTATTTTACGACTTCACCAAGCCTGTCAAATCCAGAAAGATCAATATCTTCTCCAATTGTTTTTACATCTAAAAAAACTATTTTCATAATCTGTCCCTCACTTTATCACTGTAATTTGCAACTTTTTCTGTTCATTATCATAACAAATATATTTTACGGATACAACCCAAACAACCGTTGACATTCTTATCCTATGGCGCGTATACTAAAGAAATGAAGAGCATTTGCGATTATATCCAGATATAATTAGCAGATGTTTTTTGGTCTTTCTGGCAAACCTTCGCTTTTTATAAATCACATTCCATCAACATTAAGGAGGATACTATCATGAATCAGAACAAAGCTTTGAACTTACAAAAGATATCGCAACTGATATTATCGGAGGAATCCTGATCGCTGTCGGTGTCTATAATTTTGCTGCCGCCGCAAAGTTTCCGATGGTAGGGGTAAACGGAATCGCCTGATCTTTTACCAGTTGTTTGGACTGCCGATCGGTACTGTTGCCCTGATCCTTAACATCCCGATCGCCATCTGTTGTTTTCGGCTTCTGGGCCGCAGATTTTTCCTGAATTCATCCGGACGATCATCATTACTTCCATAATCATGGACGCGATCGCACCGCTGTTCCCGGTTTATCAGGGTGACAGACTTCTTTCTGCCATCTGCTGCGGTGTCCTTTCCGGACTTGGTTATGCAATGATCTATATGCGGGATTCTTCAACCGGAGGCTCTGACTTTATCATGATGTCGATCAAAGCACTGAACCCACATCTTTCCCTTGGAAATATTGCATTTGCACTGGATGCAGTAATTGTGATCCTTGGAACCGTAATTGTATCCCGTGACGTGGACAGCCTGATCTACGGTCTGATCGTCAGCTATCTTCTCTCTCTTGTTATGGATAAAGTTATGTACGGAATTGATGAAGGAAAACTTGCACTAATCGTAACCGATCCCGAGCACAGCACTGAAATCTGCTTCAAAATCGATGAAGTTCTCGGACGCGGCTCTACAATTTTAAATGGTATGGGAAGTTATTCCAAAGATGATAAGCACATCATAATGTGCGCCTGCAACAATAAGCAGATGTACGGAATCCGCAAGCTGATCAAAACGATTGATCCAAAATCCTTCCTTGTAATCATGGAATCGAATGATGTAGTGGGTGAAGGATTTAAAGATGAGTAAATTGCAGTCAGCTTTTTCAGACAGCTAAGCAAATCATCCGTATCACTTGTTGGACACTTTGCATCAAAAATAGAATTCCTGATAATAAAAACCGGAGGCTCATGTGTCTTTTTACACAAGCCTCCGGTTTTTCTATAATCTGCCAAGTCAATACTTCGCTTTTATACACACTCTGATTCTCTGCCTTTTTAAGTCCGACCCTTCCTATGAATTCAGATCTTCTGTGATTGATTTAAGGTTCATGAAGTTTGTCAGATAATCTGCTGTACCAGTCTTCGCATCTGTTCCGGACATGTTAAATCCACCAAATGGATGCTGAAGTACAACTGCTGCTGTAGATTTTCTGTTAAAGTATAAGTTACCTACCTGGAATTCTACTTTTGCTCTCTGGATATTTTCACGTGTCTCACTGTATACAGATCCTGTCAGACCATATTCTGTCTGGTTTGCTACATCAAGTGCTTCATCAAAAGAATCTACTTTGATAACAGCAAGGACTGGTCCAAAGATTTCTTCATTGGCAATTCTCGCATCCCTCTTGATATCGCGGATTACAGTAGGATCGATATAATATCCTTCTGCATCACTGTATGTACCACCGAATACAACATTTCCTTCTTTACGTCCGATCTCGATGTAATTTGTAATGCTGTTATAAGCGCCCTGGTTGATAACCGGTCCCATTGTTGCATTGCTTTCGCCTGATCCCTGGTTTGCCTTCAGTTCTGCTGCGCATTTTACAACTTCATCTACAAACTCATCATATACATCTGCCAGAACAATTGCTCTTGAGCATGCAGAGCATTTCTGTCCCTGGAATGTAAATGCAGAGCTTGCAACTCCATTTGCTGCTTTCTTGATGTCTGCTGTTGAATCTACGATAATTGCATTCTTTCCACCCATCTCAGCTACAACACGTTTGATCCATCTCTGTCCGTCAGCGATCTTGGCTGCATGTTCATTGATTCTGCATCCAACTGCTTTTGATCCTGTGAAGTTTACAAATCTTGTAAGCGGATGTTCTACGATGAAGTCACCAATCTCTGATCCTGATCCAGGAATGTAACTTACTACGTCAGCCGGAATACCGGCTTTCTGGCAGAGTTCTACGAATTTGTATGCAACGATCGGAGCGTCTGAAGATGGTTTGCAACAGATCGTGTTACCGGTAACAACTGCAGATACGATCATTCCACCAAACAGTGAAAGTGGGAAGTTCCATGGAGAAACAGCCACACCTACACCGAGCGGGATGTAAACGCATTTTGTAAGTTCATCTGTAGGAACCAGCTCTTTTCCTTTTTCCAGATTCTGGATATGCATTACATAAGAATTGATAAAGTCAAGCTGTTCGCAAAGCTCTCCGTCAGCTTCTCCCCAGTTCTTTCCACTTTCAAGGACGTTCCATGCATCCATGATGAAACGGTTCTCGATCAGAAGTGCTGCAAGTCTTCTTAATACACGTACTCTTTCTTCTACAGATGTCAGGCTCCATTTTTTGAATGCTTCGTAAGATGCCTTGATTGCCTCATCAGCCTGTTCTTTGCTGCATGAGCATGCATATCCGAGTACTTCCTTTGTAGCCGGTGATACAGAAGCGATCTTCTTTTCTGTCTCAACTTTTTTTCCACCGATGATCAGCGGGTAAACAGCACCTGCTTCTGCATGAGCCTGTTTGAATGCTTCTTCTATTTTCTTTTTATTTTCTTCCAATGTGAAATCAACTTCTACTGCGTTTTTAAATCCTGTAAGCATGTACTTATGTCCTCCTTGAACTATGGTCTGTAAATTGTTTATTATTGTAACAGCAAATTTTCCCCACGTCAATATGTTAAAGTAAAAAATGTATTTTCGTATACAATTATACCGTTTATGTTTTAACAAACAACTTTCACATTTTCGTTCTATTGACATTTTATCTCAATGGATATAAGATATTATCTAAATGGTTCTTTTTTAGAACTATTTTATTTCACAAGAACTTTCTATGAAATAAAAGGCACATTCTTTTTTATTGTAAAAACGGAGGTATATGATGAACATTACATATCTACTCGTATTAATGCAGCGAATTGGGAAAATACATGAACAGATGTTAAAAGAATTATGCCGCCAGTATGATCTCTCGCTGATCGAGGCTAAGATCATTGCTTTCTTACATAATAACCCTACAAAAGATACCGCAGGTGATATCGCCGAGCTACGGATGCTCTCAAAAGGGAATGTATCCCTGGCAGTTGATCTTTTGTGTCAGAAAGGGTTTCTTTCAAAAACAGCAGACCAGACGGATCGCAGGAAAACGCATCTTTCCCTGCTGCCATCATGCGAAAATGTTACCGGAGCAATCGACACGTTCCAGTCTGCTTTTTACCACAATCTGTTTGACGGATTTTCATTAGAAGAATTCCAGATGTTCGCCTCGCTGAATGAACGTCTGGCATCCAACGTAGCAACTATTTATCACAAAGGAGATTATTAGACATGAATAAAGACAAAGATTTTCTGGGTACTGAACCCGTCGGAAAGCTGATGTTCCGGCTGGCGCTTCCGACGATCACCGCACAGCTCATCAATATGCTGTACAACATTATTGACCGTATTTACATCGGACACATTCCTGGTAATGGGGCACTTGCCCTTACCGGAGTCGGCGTATGTATGCCACTGATTATGATCATTTCCGCTTTTGCCGCACTGGTTGGAGGCGGTGGTGCACCGCGTGCTTCGATTGAAATGGGAAAAAATGATCTTAATACTGCAGAACATATTTTGGGTAACTGCTTTTTCCTGCAGATTCTGATTTCTATAATCCTGACAGTCATCCTGCTGTTTGGTAACCGTACTTTTCTTCTTGCCTTCGGTGCCAGTGAAAATACGATTGAATACGCTGTAAATTATATGAACATTTACGCTGTCGGCACTATTTTCGTCCAGCTTACCCTTGGCATGAATATGTTTATCACCACACAGGCTTTGCCAAAACAGGTATGCTCTCTGTTCTGATCGGAGCAGTGATGAACATTATTCTGGATCCGCTGTTTATCTTTGCATTCCATCTGGGTGTCAGAGGTGCTGCGCTTGCCACAATTCTGTCACAGGCAGTCTCCTGCATCTGGGTTCTTTCTTTCCTTTGCGGAAAAAAGACGATCCTGCACATCCGGAAAAAGAATCTCATCCTGAAACCGGAGATTATTCTTCCTTGTGTCGCTCTCGGGCTTGCCACATTTATCATGCAGGCTAGTGAGAGTATCATCTCCGTATGCTTCAACTCTTCTCTGCTGAAATACGGAGGAGATATCGCAGTTGGTGCCATGACGATTCTTACCAGTGTCATGCAGTTCGCAATGCTGCCGTTGCAGGGCCTGGGACAGGGTGCACAACCAGTCCTGAGTTATAATTACGGTGCAAAAACGGAGATCGTGTAAAAAAGCTTTCAGGCTTCTTTTAACAGCAAGCCTCTGTTTATTCCACACTTCTGTGGGCATTTATTATGCTCTTCCCTCAGGTGTTTGCAGAAATGTTTACTTCAGATTCTGCACTGCTTGGTTTTACTAAATCAGCACTCCGGATTTACTGTGCCTGCCTGCTGCTTTTCGGAATCCAGATTGCATGTCAAATGGCATTTACATCATTCGGAAAAGCAAAGGCTTCGATTGCTGTCGCTGTTACACGTAAATTTATCCTGTTGCTACCACTGATCTATCTGCTTCCGCATATTCTGACCGGGGACAAGACCAATGCAGTATATATGGCTGAACCGATTGCAGACTTCCTGGCTGTATCCTTCACGACGGTTTTGTTTACGTTTCAGTTTAGGAAAGTGTTGAAAGAACTTGAGGGGTAGTCGCAAGAGGGCATAAAAAATAATCCCTGGTAGCTGCTAAGTTGCACGAACCATTCTAACGAGCCTTTCAAAGCATCAATTGTGTCAGCAATGGCTTCCACAATTGATTAAGTCTCGTTCCATCGTGCAAAGACGCATCTACCAGGGATTATTATTTACGTTGTTGACTGAGTTTTACTTCTTTGACAGGATTTTGAACTGGAGCCGTAAATCATTGTTTTATAATTTACACTTTACCTCAATTAGGCTTCCTGACCATCGGCGATTTTAGATGTTTCTTTTTCCTGGAATAATAATGCAAAAATCTTTCTTACTAATGGGCCGGCGAAGCAGAGCTGCCAGAAATGCCATCGGGAAGTTGATTGCAGTGGTCTGGAACCAGACGGATACGAACTGGGTTCCGGCATTTTTGAAGAGCAGGGTTGCTGCGAAGCTCATAAGCGGACACATTCCTATGACGGATACTACGGAAATGGCGATCACCAGGTGAAAGGCATTGTCTCTTTCCAGATTAACAATGGAAAATGCTTTTTTCTTTGCAAATGGTCCAATCAGGAAGAAATCAAGAATGAATGCAATTGGTCCCATGATGACCAGCTCGTGGAATGCATTAAAAAATACCTGGTTGTTCATTCCTCCTACGTTGAGAGCAATGTTGTAACAGATCATGGTATAAACCATCACGAACACCATGATAATTGTGAAAATAACGTCTTGAAATTTGTTTTTTGGCATAAAAATATCCTCCTTCATAATAAGCGTAACAGAAAATGTGTTGTTCGTTCATCATTCCGGAGGAATGTATCGTTTCCAATATAACCGAGATTCTATTCTTTTTTCTGCATGGCATATGCCAGACGATGCCACATCAGCGAGATTTATAATACCTCAAATCTTTAAAAACAGTCAAGTATTTTTTCAGATACATTGAATCATTTTTATCTCTTTTTTCCAAATAAAGAACTCCATACCGTCAGGGCCGCTCCTGCAAAAAGAGCCAGATCCGAGAGATTAAAAGTGATATCTGAGAGTTTCCTGTTCTTTGTTTTCAGAGACAGATAATCGACCACATAACCTCTTTTGAAACGGTCATAAGTATTACCGACTGCTCCGCCCAGCATCAGCGAAGTTCCAAACTTTGCCAGTTTGCGTCCCGGTTCTTTCCAAAGAAGCTGATCCCAGAAAAACAGGATTCCTAGTGCTGCCGCCGACATGCCTTTTACCAGCTTTGGTCTGGAATCCAGATAATTCATCATCAGCCTTTGTTGTGGACTTTGCGGTAGATTCCTTTTCCTTTCCAAATCCGGCGTTCTTCCCCGTCTCTTACATTTTCTTCAGTATATTTTTTAATTCCAAGATCGCACCCGGCAACAAAAGCTCCGGTTAAAATGCTCAGGATTTCCATAATTATTCTCCTTTGATTCGCGCGATTTCCTGCTCGCATACCTCTGTCTGTTCTTCACGCTTTTCGATTGCTTCGCAGAGTGCGATAAAATCGGTATCTACCACTTCCCCCTGTTTGAAACGCTCATATACCAATCGTCCGATCTCTGTCATATCCCGCTCGCTGTCTCGCTTCAGACCATAGATCTCATTTTTCTTTTTCTGAATATCGATCGTATCTCCTGCCTTCTTTCCAAGATCATCCACGGTATCTGAAATCCGCTTTCCTATTGTATCAAAAAAATCACTCATTTACTTTTTCCCCTTTCGCATCTGCGTATTTTTCAGAACCGCCTGATCTGCTCAAAAGTACGGTAAAGGTTCAACGCTCATATCCCATTCCTGGTTCGGATAACTCATGTCTGTCTTCCGTGAAGCTCCCAGTATCAGCAAATTCTTCATCTGTGATGCATCCAGATCCACTCCCTGCCTATCCAGCCACTCCATAAAAAGTGCCAGTGCTCCGGAAGTGATCCCAACTGCTATACTGGAACCAGATCTTGCAACAAACTGCCCCCTTAAATTGATCCCTGTCACATTGATCCCCGGCGCAGCAAAATCCGGTTTGATTCTGTTATCTCTAGTATAACCTCTTCCCGAACTGACTGCAATGCTATTTTCCTTTCCATTATAGTACGCTGCACAGACCACCGGTCCGGTATCCCCTGGCTCCATCACCGTATATTCCGGATTTGCACGGATAAAATAGACATTTCCCGTCAGAAACTCTTCCATTGGAAGCCAGATATGAAAGATTCCATTCCCCAGCTCCAGTGTTTCCGGTATAATCTTCCAGATTCCGCTTCCCGGTCTGTCAAACTGAAAAAATACCAGCTGCGCCCCGGTCGTCTCTACCAGAACCCGGTAACTTAATATCACCCTGGTCTGCTCGAATACAAACACATACTCTCCTATTCCCCGTCTGAGCGAGACCGGTCCTACTGTCTGTCCTGTTGGAGATGCGATAGAAAGTGCCAGAAGATTCGGAAGTTCTGTCCATAGTTCCATCACAAAGCCTCTGGTATTATTCCCTACATTGATCTCCACCGGCTGATTATTTTCCTGTTCCAGAATTCCCAGATAATGATGCCTTTTATCTGCCTCGTTGCCACTTCCGGTCACAATCCCGATTCCTTCGCTCGCCGCCACATTTTGCAGATACTCTGACAGGATTGAATATCCTCCATGTCCTCCAAGGCTTGTTCCAACTGCCAGACAGATCACCAATGGTCTTTTCAGCTCTTCTTGTACCTTCTGCAGATAAAAAACCGCCGCTACCAGATCATTTTCCTGATAGCATCTGGCATCACAGTCTACAAAATAGTACTCCCGTAAATATTCTTTTGCCTCCTTCAGCTTCACGATCACCATCTCTGCCTCCGGCGCTGCCCCGATAAACAGATTCTCCGGATTTGCCCCTCCGCATGCCACACTTGCACAAAAGTGCCATGTCCGTCCGTATCAAACGACGGAACGGTTTCTTTTGGATTCTCGCTCTGGATCGCCAGATTGATTTGTTCCCTCGTATATTCACTTCCATATCCGATTTCCCGGGGCGCTGTTCCACTTTGTTCTTCCTGATCCCAGATTCGCCGGATCCTGGTCGAACCATCCAGATTCCGGAAAATGGGATCCAGATAGTTGATCCCAGTATCAATGATCCCAACCAGAACTCCTTCACCGCTCAATTCCAGACCAGTCAGATTCTGAACCGCAGCAATTCCCGCCTGTTGGATCGCTGCCATATCCAGTGTTGTATAGCACTTCGGAACCATTGTATACGGATAATCGGCAAGTTGCTTTTTTCTGTCTTCACTCTGGTCAATATAAAGAAGCTCAAAACCGTATTTTAACGGTATCCGGCATCCGTTTTCCAAAGGAAATTTTTCCCCGAGAGCACCGGTATCTCTCATCATAAAATCCCTGTATTCTTCCGACAGAATCTTTTCTTTACATTCTTCCTGTGGCATAAAAATTCCTCATATACTTCTTTTGGAAAATATATGAGGGATTGTTCTTTCTTATACTACGATACTGGACGGTTACGCATTTTGCACTCCATATCCATTCTTTATTCGGTACGTTTCTTTTCAATATCCTCGTAGAAGGAAGTCACTTCTTTTCCTTTTTCCAGGGTACTTATATTCGGACCGCTCTTGAATACGATCTTCAGCAGAATTGGTGTGATGATCGTTGTGATCACTACCACGATGATAACCGGTCCGAGGAAATTGCCGCCCATCATACCGAGTGCTTCTCCCTTGCTGGCAACGATCAGCGCAACCTCACCACGGGAGATCATTCCGACACCGATTCGTGCACACTGATAATTCTTATATCCACACATCTTCGCACCAAGGGCACAGCCAACGATCTTTGTCAGGATCGCAACAATGGTAAGAATCACTGCAAAGCCTACAATTGCAGCACTCATCTTCGGAAGTTCTACCTTCAGCCCGATACTTGCGAAAAATACCGGTGAAAGCAGCATATAAGACATGGTATCAAATTTCTTCAGCACAAAATCAGATTTACTTGTATTGGAAATGATCAGTCCGGCAATAAATGCACCAGTGATATCTGCAACACCGAAGAATTTCTCTGCCACATAAGCCATCAGCAGACAGAATACAAATGCCATGATTGCATGCGTCTGAGTCCTTTTTCTGCCTGATCCGTCCATTTTTTAAATATCTTGTAAAAGATAAATCCGATCACACCTGCAAATGCGAAGAATGCAACGATCTTCAGTAATACAACTGAAATCTTTACTGATTCATCTGCCATACTTGTTACCAGTGTCAGTGCAATGATACCAAGCACGTCATCAATGATCGCAGCTCCAAGAATCGCATTTCCGGATTTGGTTTTTAATTTACCAAGTTCTTTTAATGTCTCTACCGTAATACTTACGGAAGTTGCTGTCAGGATAACACCGATAAAGATATTCTGCAAAAATACGCTGCAGGATGCATCGGATGCGATCACATCCGGACGGTTAAAGAACATTGCAGTCGCATAACCGCCGATCAGTGGAACGATAACACCTATCAGTGCAATAACGAAGGATGCTTTTCCACTTGCCTTCAATTCCTGTATATCAGTTTCCAGACCTGCACAAAACATCAGCACGATAACACCGATCTCTGCAACGTTGTGTATAAAGCTTGTCTCTGTCAGGATCCCAAGCATCGCCGGTCCAAGAAGAACGCCTGCAAGAAGTGCCCCTACAACCTGTGGCATCTGTACCTTTCTGGTCGCAAGACCAAGTGCTTTAGTACAAAGTAAAATAATTGCAAGATCCAGTAAATACTTATAAGTCTCCATTCTCTCTCACTCCTGTTTATATCTTGTTTTTTTAGACACATTGTCTAATGTACACCTTTTAATACAATTTTTCAACAAAAAAATACCCGTAAATCTTAAATTTACGGATATTTCCCATTCTATTTTTGTATAACCGCCATGTTTTTTTGATATATGAAGGTTATTGTTATACTCAGTGATGCTCAAGCCTTGGTACAGACTGGCTTCTCAGCTCGATCAGCGGTCCTCCGGTTCCTTCGATATATGCCTCCGTGATCGTCACTTCCCCGATGCTGTCATCCTTCGGAATCTCATACATAATATCCAGCATGAATTCTTCAATGATCGCACGCAGTGCACGGGCTCCGGTATCCTTCTTCATTGCCTTTCTTGCGATCGCATGAAGTGCACCATCATCGAATTTCAGATTGACCTCGTCCAGTGCCAGAAGTTTCTGATACTGCTTGAGGATCGCATTTTTCGGCTCTTTTAATATCTGAACCATCATCTCTTCATCCAGTCCCTGAAGCGTAAATACGATCGGGAGACGTCCCAGAAATTCCGGAATCATTCCGAAGTTACGCAGATCTTCTGTCGTCACCTTCTCCAGTATTTTCTTATCATGATCATATTTGTCTTTCAGATCCGCTCCAAACCCGATAGAAGAATTCTTCATCAGTCTTTCCTTGATGATCTGCTCAAGATCCGGGAACGCACCGCCACAGATAAAAAGGATATTCTTTGTATTGACTGTAGTGAGCGGAACCATCGCATTCTTACTGTTGGCTCCTACCGGCACTTCCACTTCGCTGCCTTCTAACAGCTTTAACATTCCCTGCTGTACGGATTCTCCGCTGACATCTCTCTGGCTGGTATTCTTCTTCTTCGCAATCTTGTCAATCTCATCGATAAAGATAATTCCCTGTTCCGCCTTATCTACGTCGTTGTCCGCAGCTGCAAGGAGCTTTGATACTACACTTTCAATATCATCCCCTATGTAGCCGGCCTCGGTAAGAGAGGTCGCATCTGTAATTGCAAGCGGCACATCCAAAAGTTTTGCCAGTGTCTTTACCAGATACGTCTTTCCAGAGCCGGTAGGTCCGATCATCAGCATATTGGATTTCTCGATTTCAATCTCATCCATTGTATCCGTTGCCACTCTTTTATAATGATTGTATACAGCAACCGACATTACCTTCTTGGCGTATTCCTGTCCTACTACATATTCATCCAGTTTCGCTTTGATCTTATGCGGAGCAGGAATATCCTTGATATTCAGGATCGGTTCTTTTTTCTTCTTCCGGCTTTTTCTTTTTCACACGCTGGCTCTTCGGAATCTGTGCATCCATGTCTCCAAATCCCATCATCGGTCCCATGTTCATAAACTGGCTGTAATCCATCCCGCCAAAATTCATATTGTTCATTGCATCAAAGCTTTTTGCATACAGTCCGGACACACACAGATATTGTTCGGAAGATCGATCATCTTTCCGGTCACACTCTCCGGTCTGTGACAGATAAAGCAGACCTTTTCATAGCGGTCTTCATTATTCTCTTTTTTGTCTGTATTTTCTACCTCACCGGTTACTTTCTCAACTGTCTTGTCCTTCTGGTCATTTTCTGCCATTGGCTGGTCCTCCTTTTCTCGGTCGTATTCAGACAGATTCCTCTGTCCTTCTTATTCGATTTCCACCCCTGCAAGTTCTATAAACTCTTCCTCTGAATGATCGGCACTCCAAGTTCTTTCGCCTTTCTGTTCTTGGAAGAAGCAGACTCTACATCATTGTTGATCAGATAATTTGTCTTCTTCGTTACAGATCCGGTCACTTTTCCACCCATCTTCTCAACCAGTTCTTTTACCTCATTCCGGTTTGCAAAATGATTCACGCTGCCAGTGATAACGAAACTCATACCTGCAAATTTCTGTTCCTCTGCCATCTCTTCCGGCTGGATCTCCAGTTCTCCGAGAAGGAGCTTAAATTCCTTTTTTCTTTCCTCTGATATAAAATATTTTACAAATGCCGCCGCAAGCACCGGACCTACCCCCTGGATATCACTCAGTTCTTCTTCAGATGCTCCTGTCATTTTTTCCACATCATTTTTAAAATGGCGGCAGATCAGTTTGCATTTGCGAGACCGATTCCTGCAATCCCAAGTCCATATACTACTTTAGCAAGTGTTGTGCTTCTCGCCTTATCCACGCTTGCGATCAGGTTCGCATAGGATTTTTCTCCAAAGCCTTCCATCGTCTGAATTTCTTCCTGATAGGAATCCAGATGGAAGATATCTCTGTATTTGTGAATGAATCCTCTCGCAATAAATTTCTCCAGTGTCGCCTCAGAAAGCCCGTCAATATTGAGGGCATCCCTGCTGACAAACAAGGCAAAGGATTTGATTCTTTTTGCCTGACACATCGGATTTGTGCAATACAACGACTTTGCATCATTCATCTGACGGATCTCCGTAGCTCCACCACAAACCGGACATACTTTCGGGATCTCAATATTATCACTGCCGGTCAGATTCTTTGCAATCTGTGGAATGATCATATTCGCCTTATAGACTTCGATCGTATCCCCGATTCCCAGATGCAGCTCCTCCATAATACTTAAATTGTGTACACTTGCACGGCTTACCGTTGTTCCTTCCAGCTCTACCGGTTCAAAGATCGCTACCGGATTAATAAGCCCTGTTCTTGATGGACTCCATTCAATCTCCAGAAGGTGCGTCTCGCGGATCTCATCTGCCCATTTGAAAGCAAAAGAATCACGTGGGAATTTTGCCGTTCTCCCAAGTGACTGCCCATACGCAATGTCATCATATACAAGAACCAGACCATCTGACGGAAAATCATTTTCTACGATCTTTTCTGCAAAAAATGCAACCTTCTCATCCAGTTCTTCCCTTGTCACCAGATAATGCTCCACCACATCAAATCCCTGATGTTCCAGCCAGTCAAGCTGTTCTTTTCTGGAATTGTGGAAATCCACATTTTCTGCACGTACCAGGGTAAATGCATAGAATTTTACGTTTCTCTGTGCCGTGATCTTGTTGTTCAGCTGGCGGACAGAACCACTGCATAGATTCCGTGGATTTTTATATTTTGCATCCACGTCATCAATTTCTTCATTGATCCGCTCAAAATCTTTGTAACCGATCACCGCTTCCCCTCGCAGGATCAGTTCCCCTTTATACGGAATATGAAGCGGCACGTTTTTAAATACTTTCGCATTGTTGGTAATGACCTCACCGACTTCCCCATTTCCTCTTGTAACTGCCTTAAAAGTTCGCCGTCACGATAGGTCAGAACGATCGTCAGACCATCCATCTTCCATGAGATCACAGCCATTTGGTCTCCGACAAATTCCTTCAGCCTTGCCACTTCTTTTGTCTTGTCAAGAGAAAGCATCGGTGACTCATGACGTTCTTTCGGAAGCTCACTTAATACTTCATATCCTACATTCACCGTCGGACTGGAAGCCATAACGGTTCCCAGCTCTTCTTCCAGACCTTTCAGTTCATCATACAGCGCATCATACTCATAATTGCTCATAATTTCCTGCGCATCCTGATAATAAGCTTTTCCGGCTTTATTCAGAAGCTCTACCAGCTCCTGCATCCTTTTCATCTTATCCATATCCAAATCCACACTTTTAATTATTGTTCCACGGTGTCGGCTCTGACTTTGAATCCTGATCACTCATAGATTCATTCAGTTCCTGATCCGTAACCTTCCGGTATTCTCCCGGCTTTAAATTACCAAGTTCGATATTCATGATCCGCACTCTCCGTAGCTCCTTTACCTCGTAGCCAAGTGCCTCACACATCCGGCGGATCTGCCGGTTGAGTCCCTGTGTCAGAATGATCTTAAATTTATATTTTCCAAGCTTTTCTACCTGGCATGGTCTTGTGACAGTATCCAGGATCGAGACACCGCCTGCCATCTCCTTGAGAAATTCATCTGTCACGGGCTTATCAACTGTAACTTTATATTCTTTTTCATGTTTATTTGCCGCACGCATCATCCGGTTGATAATGTCGCCGTTGTTCGTCATCAGAAGCAGCCCTTCCGAATCCTTATCCAGACGTCCTACATAAGTAATCCGTACCGGATAGTTAAGAAAACGTACAATACTGTCTCTCTCCCGTCTTTCCTCAGTACAGACAATTCCACGCGGCTTATTGACCGCAAGCACAATCATCTCTTCCTGTCTGGATACCTGCTTTTTCCCAATCCGGACAACCTGCCACGGCTCTACCTTCATTCCGGTCTCTGCACGCACACCGTCAACCGTCACCTGTCCGGCTGCTATCAGTTTGTCCGCTTCCCTTCTGGAACATACACCAGCTTCACTTAAATATTTGTTCAGCCGGACCGGTCCTTTATTTTCCGTGTCCAGAAACTGCTTTTCTATTTTATTTGCCATGTTTTTCTCCTGTTAATTCTCATCCAGTACCCCCGCCAGCATCCGGTCTTCAAAGAATGTATTGGCATTATACAGGAACAGCACATCATCAAACTGTTTATCTGACATCACAGAACTTAATTTACCGGTATAATAACGAGGTCGATCACAACGATTTCCCGGTAATACGGAGCCAGAAGTGGAAGAAAACAGTTTGCATATGAATCTTTGAACACCAGAAGTCTGCGTTTTTCTGTCTGTGTTGACTGGATATCGATCATTGCATGATTTCCACCGAAGAATACGGAATATTGATCTCTCTCATCCAGTTTGGATGAATCATACATAGAAGCACTCTTTTTCTGTTCTTCCACATAATTGACTGCAACCTGTGGTGCATCCGCACTCTTTGGCAGATAAATATAGATTGGTTCCTTATAATCTGTCTCATATCCACTCTTTGCGGATAACGTTCCGTTAAAAGAATCCGATACCGCATAGGCTTTCATCTTAATTTCTTCACTTTTATCCAGTCCAAGCTGCGTCTTTGCTCCCTGGAATGCATACCATGCACCAAGAGAAGTCCAGTGATGATCCGTGTGATAATAAATTGCTTCATCCTTGTGAGCATCCAGTACTTTTTCTGCATCGATCCAGTCATAAGAATCTCCAAGTTCTGCCTTTACACGGCTGATCTGTCTGCTCTGACTGGCAGTCACCGCAAATGCCGGAAGCTTGTCCTCCATAACATTTGCCGCATTCGGGACCAGCATCATATGCATCTGGATATCCGGATAACGCTCTTTAAAATTCTTCATTGCATCCAGATTCTCTTTCAGATCACTTTCATCTGCCACAGCAACATCTTCCATCAGATAATGATCCTTTCCTTTGAAAACACCACCTTCTTCTGTCCTCCCCGCCACACTGTCCGCAAATGTCTTGATTCTTACCCAGGTATCTCTTCCTGCAAACTGATCCGATACATACTCCTCGTACTGCTCCATAAACCTTCCGGAAGCAATTCCGGAAAGAGAAATTTCCGGTTTCTGCGCCAGCATACGCATTTCTTTTTCTGACATCTGCCTGTCTTTATGCATAAGGTTTACTCCGCAGCTGAGAATAAGGACTCCCAGAAATAAAAACGCACATACTGCCTGGATCTGTTTTTTCCCTCCTGGCAGAAAATACTTTATTCTGTTTTTTTGTTTATTATTCTTTCTTTCTACCATTGTCTTTCCTTAAAATCTAAAATATAAAAATGGATTGTAACTTTCTGTCACCAGATATGCCACACACAGCACAAACAGTCCTGTCATCAGGCAGCCTGCCAGAACCGTATGCGGTCTTTCCTCATTAAATACCAGCCGCTTTCCGAGCAAATGCATAAACGGTGTACTGCCTATGATCCCTGCCACCCAGAAAAGCCAGTTCCGCATGATCAGGTACAATGCCTGACTGTCCATAAATCCGGTTGCACCCTGTCCGAACATATTGCCAATCCAGGTAAATGCGCTTCCGAGTGTCGGGCTGAAGAACAGTACCCAGCCAAGCATGACCAGAATCATTGTATAAAGCGTCTGCACTGCCCCCGGCAGTTTTGCAAGTATTTTTCCTGTAAAATATTTTTCAACAATGAGGATCACTCCGTAGAAGAGCCCCCATGCTACAAAGTTCCAGCTTGCCCCGTGCCAGAGACCGGTCAGGAACCATACGATCAGAAGATTCAGTATATGCCGCGGAACCGTTACCCTGTTTCCTCCAAGCGGAATATACACATACTCGCGGAACCATGATCCCAGCGAAATATGCCATCTTCTCCAGAACTCGGTAACACTTTTGGAAATATACGGATAATTGAAGTTCTGCATAAACTCAAATCCGAACATCTTTCCAAGTCCGACTGCCATGTCCGAATAACCACTGAAATCGAAATAAATCTGGAAAGTGTAGGCAAGACATCCAAGCCATGCAGTCACTACTGACATTCCATCCATCGCCGCGATATTTTCATAAATCGAACCAATCGTATTCGCCAAAAGCACCTTCTTTGCCAGTCCCATCACAAAGAACCAGGCACCGTATCCAAACTTCGTCAGTGATTCCTTTCTCTCACGTAGCTGTCTCTCCACATCTGCATACTGTACGATCGGACCTGCGATCAGCTGTGGGAACATTGTAACATAGGTTCCGAAATCAATCAGATTTACCTGTACGTCTACATTTCCCCTATATACATCAATGATGTAAGACAATGTCTGGAAAGTATAGAAAGAAATTCCGATTGGGAGCTCCAGTTTTCTATATGGAATATAGAACGGAAGGATCGCATTTAAATTTGTTACAATAAATCCGTAATATTTGAAAAATCCAAGAATAAACAGGTTTACAACGATCGTAAAGATCAGACTGCGCACCTGCGATTTTCTTCCTGCTTTTAATGCAATGTCCATTCCGCAAAAATAATTGAACAGAATGGAAATCAGCATCAGGAAGATATAGACCGGCTCTCCCCACGCATAAAATATGAGGGAAGCGATCAAAAGTACCACATTTTTTACCTTACGCGGCACCAAATAATATACCAACAGTGTAATTGGCAAAAATGTAAACAAAAATACCAGACTACTAAATAACATAACTTTTTCGTTTCCTTTTATCTACTTCAGGCTCTTTGTAAACGCCTTTTCTACAGTTTCAGCTTTTGGTGAAATAACAAAAAGCACGTATGTACCTTTCGTCTTAATGATCGAAGCATCCAGAAGCTTTACCTGCTCGGCCCCATATCCTTCAAAATTATCGAGCTGTGTCTTTTTTCGCTGTTCTGCGGCTTTCTCAACTGCCTCTGCCTCATTCTCGTCCTTTGTTTTCACCAGAAGGAGCTCGTTGACTCCCATTGTTTCATTCGTATAATACAGTGTTATATCTTCATAATCCTTTGGATTGATCCCATAGAATCTCTTGATCTCCTGGGTTCCGGCAAGTGTCATGTTCTTGTCATCTGCCGCATCCACAACCGCTTTTTGTACATCTGCAAACGGTGTATCGCTGTCTCCCTTAGACTGAAAGATCAGACCGATATAGATAAGCAAAATAATTACCATCCCAGCTCTGATATTACGCAGAACTGTAATTCCCCTTTTTTCTTTGTCATATTCCGGCCACCTCCGCCATATGTTCTGCCCAGATTGGATAATACTCCGCCTTCATATGCTCGCCATCCTGCTCATAATACTCATCTTTTACGATCTCTGTATTATCGATAAATGCAATTCCTTCTTCATCACACATTGCTTTAAGTGCGGTATTATAATCCGGAATC
>ENA-OQAS01000403-OQAS01000403.1-human-gut-metagenome-genome-assembly--contig:-NODE-403-length-22812-cov-2.281816_pt1 | contig 22812 bp, 26 predicted proteins | sample MGYA00242733_ERZ504523 | MGnify/ENA primary metagenome ERZ504523 (study PRJEB26092, sample SAMD00036239) | human gut metagenome | host: Homo sapiens | study: EMG produced TPA metagenomics assembly of...
CTTTGATGGACCGCCTGTTGCATAACTTACAATAAGTATAACAAGTAATGCAACAATGAATGCTGGAAGCAATTCATATATTGAGAATATTCCTCCAAGCTTAGATATTCCATATTTCCATACGAATATCATAATTCCACCAGATATCATTCCAGCAGTAATTCCATATTTATTAGCTTTTTTCCAGAATAATGCACATAATACAACAGGTCCAAATGTAGCTCCAAATCCAGCCCATGCAAATGATACAATTTCAAATACAGAACTGTCCGGATTTGATGCAAGAATAATTGAAATTACAGATATAATTACAACTGTAATTCTAGCTACATTCATAGATGCCTTTTTAGATATTTTAATATGGAACACATCTGTAAGTATATTCTGTGAAATACTTGAAGCTGCTGCTAGTAACTGTGAATCTGCTGTAGACATTGTCGCTGCAAGAATTCCTGCTAATATAACACCAGCAATTATGGCTGTGGCAACTCCGTGTGTAGATAATAAATGTGCTATTTTTACAATTATCGTCTCAGAGTTACTTCCTGTAAGTGTTTCAATAGCACCTGCCTTAGTCATACTAAGACCAACAATACCAATAAATACAGCTACAGATAAAGAAATAACTACCCATATAGAAGCAACTCTTCTTGATAATTTAAGCTTTTCTTCGTCCTCTATAGCCATAAATCTCAATAATACATGTGGCATACCAAAGTATCCAAGTCCCCACGCTAACATAGATGCAATTTTAAGCAGGCTGTAAGGCTCTGCTGAATTAGTCGCTGCTGAATATGTATCAAATAATCCAAGATATCCTGGAAGTGCTTTGGAATTTTCCATAACCATATCAAAGCCACCTGCAACATTAACGCCATATACAACAACTACAACCAGTGCTATTGTCATAACTATACTTTGAATTAAATCTGTCATACTAGCGGCAAGGAAGCCACCTAATGTACAATATGCAACAATGACAATTGCACTTATTATCATTGCTGTTAAATAATTAAATCCAAAAGACTTGAAAACAGCTTACCACAGGCGGCAAATCCTGAAGCTGTATATGGAATAAAGAATACTACAATAACTATAGCAGCTATTAATGTTAATATTCTCTTATCATCTCCAAATCTCTTTGAAAAGAAATCAGGAATTGTAAATGAATCATATGCTTGTGTATATTTACGTATTCTTTTAGCTACAATCAGCCAGTTCACATATGTTCCTATTGCAAGACCTATAGCTGTCCATGCTGCATCCGCAACACCTGTAAGATAAGCAAGTCCTGGCAGTCCCATTAAAAGCCAGCTACTCATATCAGACGCTTCTGCACTCATAGCTGTAACAAATGGTCCTAACTTTCGTCCACCAAGATAAAAAATCATCAACAGCGTTGTTCTTCTTTGAACATAGAACACCAATGTACACAACTGCGGCAAGATATATAATTATCGTTGCCATAATAATAATCTGTGACATAATTTTCTCCCTTTGTTAATTTTTGTTAATTTATGTAATTTTTATAATAACTTATAAAGTATATCACAAATTATGACCTTTAGTCAAAAATTGTCACAAAAAAAAAGTATCATATAATTCATCTTTATATTAAGACAAATTATATGATACTCATATTTATTCTTCGAGTTTATCAACATAGTTATATTTTTTAAATTCTGTTATATTAACTGAAGAAGGGATATCGAAATCATTCTCTATCTGCACCCGTGTATTAACACCGCAGTTATTATATATCCATTTGGCATCGGCAGGTGTCATATAGATTGAACCGCTTGAAGCACTTGTTCCCATTTTATTATATTCATCTATATTCATATTACCAACTGTCTTGGTAAAATATGCAGATGAACATATATATTCTGAATTATTAAGTCTTGTACTATAATGACCATATCCAGTAATATCAAGCTTACGCCACTCAGCCTTCTCTGATATAAATGTATCACCCGTATTAATATTACTGTTAACAGATACATAAAAAGCCTTCACAACATTATCGAACCCATTATTAGAATTTATACTGTATATAATAGCAATGTTCCTGCTGACATTAATTCTAATCTTATACGACTGGTTCTTTGCTATATATGCAGACTCCTCTGTTGTTGAACCGGTATCTTCCTCTGTTGTATCTGCAGACTCATCACTATCTGATGATACATTATCATTATGCATACTGACTATCGTCTTAAATGCAAACAACAATATCAATAAAAGCAACAGTAAAATTAAAACATATACTATTAAATTACTGCCTTTGAACCATCTTTTAATATCTTTCTTCTTTATGCGCTTATAACCACGAATTTCCATATCAATTAACCATTATTCTGATTTTTCTCTTTAAGTTCTATGAACTTTAATATAAGCTCAATAGCTCCATCAATTCCTACAAGACCACTATCTATACATAAATCATAGCTCTTAGCTTCGCCCCACTTCTTACTTGAATAATAATTGTAGTAGCTTGCTCTCTTCTTATCTGTCTTCTGTATAAGATCAGCAGCCTTAGAATCATTTAGTTCATATAACTTCTTAATTCTCTTAATTCTTTCATCAAGACTTGCTTTAATCCATACACTTACTGCAAATGGATCATCTTCAAGTGCATAGTCTGCACAACGTCCAACAATCACACAAGACTCTTTAGCTGCAAGCTTCTTTATTGCATCAAACTGTGCCAAGAATACTTTGTGATTAATTGGCATATCAACATATGAATTAGAATAACCAAGTGAATATGTATCCATAACCAAAGAATAAAGGAAACTGTTAGTAGGCTTTTCATCCTGAGAGGCAAATAACTCCTCACACAATCCACTTTCCTTTGCAGCAACCTGAAGAAGTTCCTTATCATAACATTTAATTCCTAACTTCTCAGCAAGCTTCATTCCTATCTCGTGTCCGCCACTACCAAATTCACGACCTATTGTAATTACTGTTCTTTCATCCATAATACATTACCTCCCGGTTACCTAAATATTTCAAACAGCTCTTTGATTTAGTTGTATTATACATTAAATTGTATATAAAATCCAGCTATTTTATGCAAAATTCATTCATTTTACACAATATTTTTGATATTTATTAATAACCGCTGGACATCATCTTCTTAAGATAATCGGATATTTCTTTGCCATATCGGTTGGAAATAACGCTGAACTGGCTTGGGGTAACACAGACCAGGCGGATATTACTGTACCCTCTTGCTCCAAACATATATTTCTTTACAATGTTAGTCTTCTCTATCATAAGCTTTACATTATCATCAGGCTTATTTCTTGTAATAATTATAAATGAAATATACGAATACATATGATTTTTACAAGGAAGTTTGTTATCATTACGGACAAAATGCGGTTCTATCTGCTCAATCGTGAACTTAACAAGATCCTTTAACTGTTCTTCATCAAGTGAATCACTGTTAATAAAGAATAAATGCTCAAAACATTTCATATCCCATAATTTTGCAGAATCAGTTGTCGAGAACTTATCCCTGTTCTTGTAATTATATGCGTATATGACAAATTTTCTATTGTTAAACCAATAATTATGATATATATCAAATGTATCCGAAATACCATTTAATATAGTATCAATAAACTCTTTCCTTCTCATAATCCTACTACCTGCTATAAATCCTGATATCTGTCATATTGAAGTGCCCAGACAATACTTGATATTTACTATATAAATAATTATATACTGTTATCTGCTTCTGTATAATATGACTTAACTGTTCCTTAACCGGCTAATAACCTTTTGAAAATATTCTGGCAAATCTGCACTATATTCCACATACTCTTTTGTTGTCGGATGTATAAAACCAAGAACACCTGCGTGCAGGGTCTGTCCACACAGATTAAATGGAGATTTGCCGCTTCCATATACATCATCTCCAAGCAACGGATGTCCTATGCTTGCCATATGAACTCTTATCTGATGTGTCCGTCCGGTTTCTAACTGACATTCAATGTAGCTGAATTTGCCAAATTGTTCTAATACTCTATAATGCGTTACTGCCCTTTTACCATTCTTTTTATCAACTGCCATCTTCTTTCTATCTGATGGATTGCGGCCAATCGGAGCATCTACAACACCCTCAGTGTTATTAAATTGATTATGTACTATGGCATAATATTTTCTTGTAATAGAATGAACACTTAACTGCTGTGCAATAAAATTATGTGCATAATCATTCTTGCAGGCAACGATAACACCTGTTGTATTCATATCAATTCTGTGAACTATTCCCGGTCTTAATACACCATTAATTCCCGATAGATTATCACGGCAATGATACATCAGGCATTAACAAGCGTTCCACTATAGTGCCCTGCAGCTGGATGTACAACCATACCTTTTGGCTTATTAATAACTATTATGTCGTCATCTTCATATACTATATCAAGCGAAATATCCTCAGGAACAATTTCAGGAACTACAAGCTCAGGAATATGTACATTTATAATATCATCAGCCGCAACCTTATAATTGGATTTGACTTTGTTATTATTGACAGTAATCATACCCTCATCAAGCAGCTTCTGTATTCTTGAACGTGATACATCTGCCAGTTCATCAGAAAGATACTTGTCAATTCGTGTATTCTTGTCATCAATATCTACAATAAATGTAGTATCTTCCAGCAAATTTTCTTTATCCGTATTTATTATTTCGTCAACCATATTATTCTGCATTCTATTCCTCAATTCTAATAATAATCCAAGATTCATATAATTAATATATTGCCCTGCTTATTTCTTTAAAGATAAGAACGCAAAATCATCTTCATTCTTATATACAAAAAGAATAAGTATTATAAATATAATAACTGACACTGTAACATAACAATCTGCTACATTAAATACCGGAAAATTAATTATTTTGAAATATATAAAATCACGAACATATCCAAATCTCACCCTGTCTATAAAGTTTCCTATAGCTCCAGCAGCAAGTAATATACAGGTTATGTATACAGGTATATATTTTATGATTAATGGCATCTTAAGAACTACATATGTAATTAAACATATCATAATTACTGTAAGCACCAGAAAGGCATTAATCTTTCCGCTAAACATTCCAAACGCACTTCCGTTATTTCTAAGATATGTAAGATGAAGAACATCTTTAATAATTACAAAATCCGGCTTATTGTACAGCCTTTGTTCAGCTATATACTTAGTTATCTGGTCTATCTGTGTAAGCACTGCTGTTATAACAATATATAAGACAAGGCTTAATATTCGTCTTTTCTTACTAATGCAGTTAAAATCCTGCTGTGCTGTGTTGATAATATCTGTATCTGACATATACTCTATTCTCCAATTATTATGTTCTCTTTATAAAACAGAATGTGCTTTGCACATTCACACGCCAAGCACGGTCGTTAGCGTTAAACCAGAGCTTCGTGCAAGTGTGTATCATCGTCACATAGTATTTTTATGTAATATGGTGTTTTATTGAAATTACCTATTACATAAAATAACATCTTTTAATGCTGCAAGCATCTCCTCATCTGTTACATCATAGTCAATATAAGCATTACCGATTTCTTTTAAAAGAATAATTTAATCTTGCCTGCATCCATTTTCTTATCGCTCTTTGACACTTTGACAACATCTTCTGCTGTAATTCCTGTTACATTAAGAGGGAAATCATATAACTTGAACATATCTATTGCATCATTATATGCCTTCTCATCAATATCGCCTCTGTTGACTGATATTCTTAATGCGGCAATCATTCCAAGTGTAACACACTCGCCGTGATAGAGTTTGAAATCCATAAGCTTCTCTATTGCGTGTCCTAATGTATGTCCATAATTAAGAAGTGCCCTGTCGCCTTTTTCTTTAGGATCTTTTTCTACAACTTCTCTCTTTATATTGCAGCTTACATATATCATCTGCTCTAAGGCATCTGAATTTCTGCTCTTAATATTACTGATATTATCTCTTAACCATTCATAATATGCGGCATCTTTAATAAGGCCGTGCTTGATTATTTCACCAAAACCAGAATTGAATAATCTGTCTGAGAGGCTCTTAAGCACTGATATATTCATATATACAAGCTTAGGCTGGTAAAATGCTCCTACCATATTCTTGTATGCTCTGAAATCAACACCTGTCTTTCCACCAATACTTGAATCAACCTGTGCAAGAAGAGATGTGGGAACCTGTATAAAGCTTATTCCTCTAAGATATGTAGCTGCTGTAAATCCAGTTAAATCTCCAACAACACCACCACCAAGTGCTACAAGCATATCTTTTCTATCAAAATGGTTCTTAATAAGAAACTCATATACATCTTCAACTGTATCAAGATTCTTGTTAGCCTCGCCAGCTTCAAATACAAATGTAAATACCTTATTGCCAGTCTTTAATAACTGTTCTTCTATATGCTTCGCATATAAAGGTGCAACATTGCTGTCAGACACAATACAGAGTTTTCTTCCTGTAACTCCTAACTTATCAAATTCTTCTGCTAACTTATCAAAGCTCTGTTCAATAACAATATTATATAAAGGCTTTCCTTCGTATTTAACATTAATACACTTAGACATAATATTCTCCAATCCAATCTTAGTAATAACTAAACTGCCACTCCTTGCAAACCAAAGAGTGGCAGTAATATAAATTATCTAGAACTTTGTATCATTCTTAAATGATGTAAGATCAATGCCACCAGCTACTATCTCAGGAATATCTCCTGAAATATCCACATTAGGAGGTGTAACAAGGAATATGTAATTGGTAATCTTCTGTAAATTACCTCTTATCGAATAACATGAGCCTGCTGAGTAATCAATTATTCTCTGTGCAATCTCAACGTGAATTCCTTCAAGATTAAGTACAACAGCCTTACCACTTAAAAGCGTATCTGTTATCTCACTTGCATCTTCCATAGACTCTGGTCTGATAACAACTACTTCAAGACCTCTCGCTGTCTGCTTAATTGGAACAACCTTTCCTCTTGAGTTCTTAGGCTTGTCGCTCATTGTAAATGAAGTTGATGTATCTTCATCATCTGACTTCTTAGAACCTGAAAAAAGCTTCTTTCTTGCTGAAGGCTTATCATCATCTTCGTCATCATCAAACTCTTCATCGTAATCGTAATCATCATCAAATTCATCATCCTGAACCTTGAAAAGATTCAAAAATCCATCAACAAAACTCATAACATCTCCCCCTAATATATTATAATATTACATTAATTATAGTAACTAAAAATCTTATCCTTCTGTATCAACACACATATGTCTTTATCTTACGCATTACCATAATCTCTATGTCCGAATATAGCAGTACCAACTCTTATATGAGTAGCACCTTCTTCAACAGCTATAACATAATCATTAGTCATACCCATTGAAAGCACATCCATATTGATATTATCAATGTTTTTAGCATTAATGTCAACACATAATTGCTTTAATTGTCTGAAATAACACCTATTATCTTCGGGATTTTCTACATATGGAGCACTTGTCATCAATCCACGGACTCTAATTCCACTAAATCCACTAATTGCTCTAACAAACGCTTCAACTTCTTCTGGTTTAAAACCAAATTTATTAAGTTCGCCTGCAACATTTACTTCAATTAAAATGTCAGCTACAATCCTTTTTTAACAGCCTCCTGATTAACAGCCTCTGCTAATCTTAATGAATCAACCGAATGAATCATAGAAGCCCTGCCAACAACATATTTAACTTTATTACGCTGTAAAATGTCCTATCATATGCCATACTATATCTTTAGGAAGCGCATCAACTTTATCTACCATTTCCTGAACATAATTCTCTCCAAACTGGTGTTCACCACATTCATATATCTGCATTATATCTTCCTGTGGCTTAGTCTTGCTTACTGCAATAAGGCACACTTCACTCTTATCACGTCCGCTCCTCTCGCAAGCTGCTTTAATATTCTTCTTAACAGCTTCATAATTAGATTTTAGCATTTCATTATGATTATCCAACATAGCAATTCTCCATTCTGATTAATATATCATTTCATTTGGCTGGTATTTCAATGCGTCTAATATAATTCGGTCATACACTGATATTCCGTGTGTAAGATTTTGCTTGACAATATAATATTCATTATTCTCATCAATAATCTCAACCGGACAGAATATTGTATATCCGGTATTAACACAATATACACCTTTTAACTTCTTCGTTGCCCCGATAACATACCTTGATGCAGAGTCTGGCATTACAACCGCAATTCCTGATTCCCAGTCTGACTTGCTTACATACACATAATCATCAGTAAGCTTGTATATATCTGCTTCAACAAATGTAGTTATAAGATTACCATTATCATATTTCTCACATATAAATCCCTGATTACTGCTGTTACCACCTTTTGTAAGGTAAGACCTTGGAATTTCGTAGATTCATTTTCTGTAACTGCTGACACAGGTATCTTCATACCACTCTTACCAGTTGTAACAAGCTCAATATCAAGAAATCTTTCCTGTGCATATCTTATCATATAGCTGTCTAGTGATAACTTTCCATAATAGCCATCGCTCTTCTCTATAATAGAAAAACCACATTTTACTGTCATATTATCTTTCTTAATCTTAATATTAAGGCTTTTCTTAGAAGCCAGTCCATACTCATCAATATCATCTTTAGATAACCTGATAAGCATATACCAGTCTTCACTTGTAACTATCTTATAAGCAGGATTACCTGATACAATAAGTGATTCACCTTTTAAATTATTCTTATTATAGTTATCTTTATTGAAATCATTAGTTGTTACATTGTTGTCATTAATCTGTTCATATCCGTCAACCGCATATACAACAATACCATTGCTTTCAGCTGTTACTGTCTGGAAAAGGTTCTGGCTTCCTGTATTCTCTACAATAGAATCAAGGTTAGCAACAACATTTTCATTAATAGACTGTAATACAGTCACATTAAGGTCTGATTTCAGGTCATATACATATGTAAAATCACTTCCATCATAATCAGTCTTATAATTATTGAGTGTCGTCTTAATATCTGATAAATTCTTCTCTGAAAGTGAATTCTCACCTAATTTGTTATATGAAGAAAGTATCTCTGATACCCTGCCGGTTTCATCGACAGTATAAATGGTATCGCCCTTCTTAACTCTCGTCCCTTCCCGCTGGTAATAATTGACATTGCCAGAATAAGGCGAATTGTATACACTTTCCTCTCTTACTGCTAACGCTGTAAATACAGCATTATTCGTTAATGAACCTACGTTAACTTCATATGTCTGAACCTTTGCTTTGGTTGTATACAACACAAAAAAACATATTATATAAATAAGTACAAGGGCAAATATAAATGCCACAGCCCGTGGTCTTCTTTTATACCTGACTACTTTATTACCTGGCATAACTCCTCCCTTAATCATTAATAATACATCAAAAGCTACCGTTCTTGTTCAAACGGCAGCTTATATTTTAATAATTCTCACTGATTATTGATATATTTCTCTCCATTCCATATCGCCTCTTTCCAGCGACTTAATCAATAATTCTGCTGTGGCAAGATTAGTTGCTAATGGAATATTATACATATCACACAGCATACATATATTATTAGAATCTGGTTCATGAAGATTTGGTGATTCCACATCTCTTAGGAAAATGACAAGATCAAGCTGATTATGCTCAATCTGGGCACAAAGCTGCTGGTCACCACCAAGATGTCCTGCAAGGAGCTTGTGTATAGAAAGATTAGTAACTTCTTCTACAAGTCTTCCTGTTGTACCCGTCGCAAATAACTGATTCTTGTTTAGAATTCCTTTGTATGCAATACAGAAATTCTGCATTAATTTCTTCTTTGAATTATGTGCTATTAAACCAATGTTCATAAGAACCCCCTATCTTATGCTGTTATTTTATCAAGATTGCATTTTAATGCTATGGCTTGTTACAGCCAATATCTTTAATACTTATCTATTATCCACGGAAATCATCTGCAAATATCTCATCATCTCTGTCGACATTTCTTTGCAGATTGATATTCAACACAATTCCCATTGCCGCAAATAAATTAACAAGTGATGTTACGCCACAACTAAAAATGGAAGTGGCAAACCTGTATTAGGCAGAAGCTTTGTAACAACGCCTATATTAATAAACGTCTGGAATGCTATATACGCCGCTACACCGCAGCATATCAGCCGCCCTTCTAAGTCCTTAGCCCTTACTGCTGTAATTATACACTCTATTACGATAGTAAACAACAAAAAAATTGTAATTAAGCAGCCTACAAATCCAAGTTCTTCACCTATAACCGCAAATATAAAGTCATTCTGCGCTTCTGCTATATATCCGGCATTCTTAAGTGAAGATGGATCTTCATTATTAAGGCCTTTACCTGATAACTGTCCTGAACCTATTGCCTGAACCGCATAATTCTGCTGATATACACCAGCACTTACCGTTCCATCAGTAGAATCACTTCCGTATATGAAATCGACAATACGATTTCTCTGATATTGTTCCATAAATATAGGATCCGGTGTAGCAATAATGTATACAAGAAATGCTGCTATAAGTGGAACTACAACAAGCAGCACCATACCAATTATCTTATAACTTATCCCTGCACAGAATATAATAGTAACTACTATAAGAACAACCATAACAGTGGTAGATAAATCTGGTTCTTTAACTATAAGCAGTATAGGAACTAAAAGTACAAGTGCAATTATGACAAGAAACTTCCACGTATTAAGCCTGTCCTTATACATAGATATTACCTTAGCTAAGAATATGGCTATAATAAGCTTCATAAACTCTGAAGGCTGTATCTGAAAAGATGTACCTATGCCAAGCCATCTTTTCGCACCGTGGCTTGATTTACCTATAAGAAGTACAAGAACAAGCAGTATATTGCCTATTGCATACCAAAGCCAGTAATATTTAGTTATAAATTTGTAATCAACAAATGATATAAAAATCATCATTAAATATGCTGCAGCCATACCAGCACCCTGCTTTATGGTATAACTTGAATTAGCGCTATTTACAACCATTAACGCATATATACAGGTAATTGTTATCAAAGCAATAAGCCTGAAATTATACGATCTTAGTTTATATTTTTTAAACATAAATTCTCCACCACAATAATCCTTATTTGATTACACGTGATTATTTGTCACTATTTCTCATATCCTTAATTGGAATATTAGCATAGATTGCAGGTACAGAACCATTATCACCTTCTGATTCTGTAGATGTTATCTGGATATCAAGTCCTTCTGCATCTATTACCATGTATTTTGAAATAACTTTAATTATGTCATTTTTTATCATTTCCATAACTTCAGGAGAGCAATTAGCCCTGTCAGATACGAGCAAAAGCTTAAGTCTGTCTTTTGCTACATCACCAGAACCCTTCTTCTTAAATAAATCAAGTAAACTCATATCTTCTTCCATTCTGCCATATATGGCTCATATACTTAAGGCCTGAATTGGTCTTAGTTCTTTTTATCACCCTTAAAGAGTGATGATAACTTCTTAAAGAATCCACCCTTGCCATTAAGATCAAGGAAAGGTACATCTTCACCGAGAATTCTATGACATATATTCATATATGCCTGTCCAGCCATACTGCTGTCACCTACTAAAGGCTGACCCTTGTTAGTAGCAACTACAATATTCTCATCATCTGGAACAGCACCTATTACATTGAGCTGTAAAATGTCGTTGACATCTGCAATTGACATCATCTCACCTCTGTTGACCATATCCATTCTTATTCTGTTGACAATTAAATCCTCGCGGTCTTTTAAGCCATTAGCATCTAATAAACCTACAATTCTGTCAGCATCACGGATAGCTGAGACTTCTGGAGTAGTTACAACTAAAGCTCTGTCAGCTGCAACTATGGCATTCTGGAAGCCCTGCTCAATACCGGCTGGGCAATCAAGTAATATGTAATCAAAGTTCTCTGGATCTGCTTTAATCTCATCTACAAGCTTAATCATCTGTTCAGGTGAAATAGCTGACTTATCCCTTGTCTGTGCTGTTGGAAGAAGATACAGATAAGGACATCTCTTATCTGTAATCATAGCCTGCTTTAAACGACAGTTACCCTCTACAACATCTACAAGATTGTATACAATTCTATTCTCAAGTCCAAGTACTACATCAAGGTTTCTAAGGCCTGTATCTGTATCAATCATAACAACCTTTTTTCCAAGCTTAGCAAGACCAGTACCTATATTAGCTGTAGTTGTAGTCTTACCTACGCCGCCTTTTCCTGACGTAACAACAATAACTTCACTCATTTTATTTCCTCCAAAATTAATATACTAAGTAAATAAATACACAATAAAATAATTATGCGTAATTTTGCTCATTAAATCAAGACTTTTTTGAATTTATGAACATTTATTCTAAAATAAACCTGTTTACACATTCAATTTATAAATGAATATCTTCAAGTACATCCTGTGCAAAATCTTCAACATATATATTGCCTTCAATACATATGCTATCTTAGGCTGTACGCCTTTGACCTTACTCTTTAATCTCTTCTTTATAACAACAGGAGCATCTGAACTTCTGGCTATAACATCTGCAATCTTAATCTGCATAGGATCCATATCAAGAGCAACAACAAATGCATTCTCATTGCCATTGGCACCTGCATATATATTGCCTCTTAAGCTTCCTAATACGATAACATTGCCACACGCTATAACCTTGCCACCCGGATTAACATCTCCAAGTATTACTACACTACTCTCTGTTTCAAGAACTTGTCCTGATCTTAATGTTCCTTTATAGAACTGGCATAATGGCTGTGTAAGTGTATTATCTGTCGATACATCATCTATGCTGGCACTGGAAAATACACGGCTGTGCATAACCTCTTCATTTGTATTATCATATGGTACATCTGGCAATATGCCATCTCCGGCAACCTTGGCGATTGCTCTTGCGTACACTTCATCTTTATCCTTGTTGTGTTCCATCAGACACACAATGTTAATATCCGACTCCTCAGATATAATATCAAGAATTTCCTGCTCCTCGTTGTCAGTAAGATTTCTTCCTTCAAGTGATAATGCAAGATTGGCTTTTTCAAAGAATTTGGCTGACGCCGCAAATTTGGTTCTTATTCTGTCTTTGAGCTCGTCAAATCCAAGATTATCATCGAGTTTAACAGTAATTCCATTCTTACTTCCCTTGATTACTACTGAGTTATCCAACTATCTTCACCCCTTATTTAATATTATTTATAACTATTCCATTCCATAATATATCTTATACACATCTGCTGTCAAATCCATAGATGTTGTTGATGAGTATCCGTGCTGGATACATACTGATACACATATCTGCGGATCATCGTATGGAGAATATGTTACAAGTAATGAATGGTCTGGTTCGTTAGTATTTTCCTGTGCAGTACCTGACTTAGCTGCAATCTTTAAACCAAGCTTGGCTATTGTTGAATATGAATTACCTGCGAGCATCATACCCTCGTGTACTGTACTCCATATATTACTGCTTAGTTCAACCTGATGATCAACATCAGCGTGATTATCTTCAATAAGATTACCATCAGAATCTGTAATCTTATCTACTAGTGTAAGATTATAGCAGGTTCCTGATGTAGCTATAGTTGTTACATATCTTGCAAGGTTTAATGTACTGTATTTGTGGTTACCCTGACCGATAGCTGAAGCAACTGAGTTAGTATTAGAAGCCATTGGCTCACTTTCCTCAATTTCAACACCTGCTTTAGTCGATAAACCCAAAAGGTCTGAGTATTTCTGTAATATAGTTGTTCCGTAAGTACTGTTATAATTGCCATTCTTACTACACGCAAGATTATAACCTACATTATAGAAGAATACATTACAGGAATCTCTTATCGCTGTTGCAGCCACTTCGCCACCATGTCCTGATAATCTCCAGCATTTTGGTGATGGTGTTACTTTATCAAATGAACCAGAACAATAAAATGTAGTTCCAGATGATATTATACCTGTATCCATACCTGCTATAGTTGTGCATGGCTTGTATGTTGAACCGGGTGCAGTAAATGACTGTGTTGCCCTGTTTAACATAGGACTTGCCTTATCATTAATAAGACTGTTGAAATACTTGGCATCAACGCTTCCTGACAGCTTGTTATTATCATAGCTTGGATAAGATACCATTGCTATGATATCACCATTCTTAGGATTTGTTACAACAGCAGATGCTGAACAAGGTTCTAATGCAAGCTGGGCAGGAGTTATTATTTTATTAGATATCGCATATGTCATAAAATCATATGCTCCAAGGCTTCCTGCTGCTAATGCTGAATATCTTGAATTCTCAGAATTCATATCAAGCACTCCCTGTTCATACAAAAGCATACATACCTGTCTTCCTGATATAGAACCAGAATTAATCATATATTTATACATTTTCTTATAAAATGAAGTATCTTCCCTTAAATATCCATCAATATAATCAAGAAGTGCATCATATGATTCTTGTAAACTTGTGTACTGTTCAGTAGAGAAAACATTAAGATTAATCCAATTCTTAGCTATTCCGTGTGTCAGAAGTTCTTTAAGACTTGTTCCATCTGCCTGTGTCCAGTCCTTATATACATCATCTGTTGTATCGACATTAGATGTATTAAATACCCCTCTGTCTTTAAGGCTTGTATACACATACCATATATAAAGCTGCTGTTCTTCGTTTAGCTTTCCATAAGGTGTATCACCGTCAGCTAACTCACTTCGTATCCAGTCCATTGTACTGTCCTGTTTTGAAAGAAAAGCTGAATAAACCTGTGCCTCCGTGTCTGTACTCTGTTCAGCGATATGCTTTATTGACACAATATTGTTATCAATAAGTGCAAAATATACTTCTTTAGCAAGAATGTATACAGTATCTACACTTCCGTTAGAAGTATATGAATACTTGGTATCACCACTTGTCATATAAGTAAGAAGTATCTGTACAAGTCTGTCCTCAATTGCATTATATAGATTTTTCTGAAGATTAATATCGATTGTAAGGTACACATCATTGCCAGTCTCTGGTCTGTCTCACCAAGTACCTCTGTGATTCGTCCTACTGTATCTACATAAACCTGTCGTTCACCCTTAGTACCTGAAAGCACTGATTCCATACTCTTCTCAATGCCACTCTTACCTACAGTATCGTTACTGTCGTACTTATCTCCAAGTGTTTCTAACTCGCTTGTAGATACTGTACCTGTGTATCCTAATATCTGTGAGCAGTATACACTGTCCACATATCTTCTTATATATTGTTCTTCTACTGTAACACCTGTCAGATCATCTGAACTCTCAAGTATTGCCGCAACAGTTTCATCTGATACCTCATTGGCAATTGTAAAAGAAATGTATCTGTTATATGAATTAGCAGACATATATCTTCTTAAATTAACAATCATAAGTGCATGGTCAACAGAAAAACCTGCTGCTTCTACCATATACCCCTGTGATTTAAGGAAACTAACTGTTGATGAAAGAACCGTTGCCTGATTTTTTGAACTATCAGGCGCAACAACAACCTCATACTTTTCACATAACTGTCTGAAAAGCTCCTGTGCTGTTACATTTCTTTCTTCATCACTAAGCTCACTTATTGAACGTTTGCCATATATATCCCTTAAAAATCTTAAAAGTTCATTATCCTTTATATTGAATACATACTGTCCGTCTTCATATACAATAGGAAAATCATTAGAATATGTATCTCCCTTTGCCTCAATAATATCAAGTGTCTTATCTATTGAAGCATTAAGCTTTTCATTCTTCTCTGCGTTATTGTTATATTTACCGCTGTCACTTATTCTTACGGCATATGCAAGGTCATTATAAGCAAGAAGCACACCATTCTTGTCGAATATTCTTCCTCTTGTCGCCGCAACGCTCATATCTTTCTGTATAGAACTTGATAAATCTTTTACATAAGACTCTCCATTGATTATCTGCAATCCAAACAGCCTGTTAATAAGCACGCCTACCAATATGGCAAATACCAATATAAGTGGAAAAATTCTTGATTTGAAAAGACTTAATATATACTCAAATACTTCCTTCATCTAATATACCTTTTTTCCTTTTCTTCCATTGAATATCTAATATTGAATCGAACTTCATCAAAGGATAATACAATACCAATGCTACAACTAATGTATACACAACCTCCGGCATAATAAATCTTCTTAAAAAGAAGTCTACATTCAGCCTGTTGTGTAATAAGAAATTGCCTATATATGATAAAAATTCAAAAACAAAATCAGATGCCATTATCATTGCCAATGGAATAAGGACTTCAACCTTCTCATATTCTTTATAAAATATTCCCGAAAAATATCCTATGTATACAAAAACCAATGCTGAAAATCCAAACAGTGAAGAAAAGAAAAGATCATACATAACACCTGATAAGAAGCCTACTAACATTCCTTCATTCCTGCCTTTAAAAAAGCCAAACAGCACCGGCAGTATTATAAGCAGATTAGGTGTAATGCCACCTATTCCGATAGCATTGCCAAATGTAACCTGTATCAGATAAAATAATAATATTAAAATTATTTCTGCAACTTTCCTTTTCATAACACTCCTGCTTTAAATCACTGATTTTTCATTTCCGTTATAATAAGTACCTCTTGAAGATTATTAAAATCAACTGCTGGGACAAGATAACCTGACTGTGTCAGATTATTAGAGTCCGCTGTTACATCCTTTGCATATCCTATAAGAATTCCCTGAAGATATTTGTCGCTGATATTGGAAGTAACTATCTTATCACCATTTCTTACTGTTATATCAGCCTTAATATGGTTAAGATGTACAAGACCACTGTCAGAAAGCTCAATATCTCCCTCAACTATACAGGTATCATTAGTATCTATTAACATTCCACTTACTGAATTATTATCTTCAATAATTGTCTTGACTATGGAATAATTCTTTCCTACCTCAGCAACTATTCCAACAAGACCACCACTTGCAATAACATTCATATCTTTCTTAATTCCGTCATCAAGGCCTTTATCTACTTTAAATGCCTTAGACCAGTTATCTGTTGTAACACCGATAACTCTTGCACCTACTTTAGTATAGCCCGGATACTTCTCGTCAAGCTTATATAGCTCTCTAAGACGTGTAAGTTCATAGGAATCCTGTCTTAACTGGTTGTTCTCTTCTGTCAGATTATCTATCTGGTTCTTTAACTCATTATTCTCGTCTAATACAACTGAGATTTCCTGTAAAGTAGTAACTTTATCATAGGTCCAAAGTCCAAGATTATTCATTCCCTTCTGCAACGGAACAACAACCATAGAAACAGCATTTCTTAAAGGTGCTACAAGACTATCTGTAAAGAAGCTTGTTGAAACAAATATTATACATACAACCGTCACTGCAATAAGAATGTATCTTGATGTCATATATGAAGATAATTTTTTTCTCATATTACCTGTCCTTAATCATAATTTTTATCTTGTGGAGTATATGCAACCTTAGAAAACTGTGGGTTATTTACTACTCCTATAAGACCTCTTACAACACTTTCAGAAGGCTGGTCTACGATATTAACATTAAGATTAGTCTCCTGCTTTATAAACTGTTCAAGATTGTTAATCTGTGATGTACCACCTGATACATATACACCATTCTTAATAATATCAGCTGCAAGTTCTGGTGGAGTTCTCTCAAGTATAACTTTGATTGCATCCATAATTGAGTGAAGTGCATCAACAATCGCATTATAGACAACATCTGATGATACATCTACGCTTACAGGAAGTCCTGAAAGTACATTACGTCCAAAGCCGAGTGCAAATGTTTCTTCAACCTTTACCGCACTTCCAAGTTCCTTCTTTAAGCTTTCTGCTGTCTTGCTTCCTATTACAAGATTGTATACCTTTTTAACATTATTGATAATGCATCATCAAGCTTATTACCACCAATCTTGATTGACTTGCTTATTACAATACCACCTAATGACAATACAGAGATTTCTGTTGTCTCTGCACCGATATTAACCATCATAATACCTCTTGACTTAGTTACATCAAGACCTGCACCGATTGCATCTGCAACTGGCTTATCAACGATATATATATTCTTGGCTTTAACCTTTGAATCAGCAACAAGTTCATAAAATGCTCTCTTTTCTACTTCAGTAACATCAGTAGGAACTGCAATATAGAAATCATTATTGCCTGTATTCTTCTTATCTCCATTAACCTTATTAAAGAAATTAAGAAGCAAAGTCTGCATATTCTCAATATCTGCAATCACACCAAACTTAACCGGGAACGAAACATCAATATTCTCTGGTGCTTTCTCATACATTTCATATGCTTCATCACCAAATGCTAAAAGGTCTTTCTTATTAGCAATGGCTATAATGTTCTTCTCATTTAATATTGTATCTTTTTCTTTACAGCACATTTTAAAATTACTTGTACCAATATCAATTCCATATACGTTAGACATATTTTCTTCCTTTCCTGTAGCAACAATTCTATTGTCTCAAATAACCACATTCATTAAGACTTGTGAAATTATTATCTCCAATAATTATATGATCTATCAGATGTATTCCAAGAATAAGCCCCGCCTTTCTTATCTGCTCTGTAACACTTATATCCTGCGGACTTGGTGCTGGATCACCGCTTGGGTGGTTGTGAATAAGAACTATGCTTACCGCTTTGTTCTTACAAGCCTCACTAAACACCTCTTTAACTGAAACAAGTGAGCTGTTCACCGTTCCGATTGATATAACACTGTCCTTAATAAGATTAAGCCTGCTGTCAAGCATTACAAGAACAAGACGTTCTTTGGTTAAATGTCTCATATCCTGCATATAATACTCAGCAATAGCATATGGCGATGAAAAATCCAGTCTTTTCCCTGCTGACTGCTTGGCAAGTCTTCTTGACAACTCACAGATACACTTTAACTGTGCCGCCTTCGCAAGCCCTATTCCCTTGATATCCATAAGTTCATCAATAGACATATCAAATAGTCCTAACAATCCTTTGTTATGGACTTGTCAAGAATATCCTTTGCAAGCTCTCCCGCAGGCTTTCCTGATACACCAGTCTTTATTATCGCTGCGATAAGCTCTGTATCAGTAAGCGACTGTTCACCAAGTGCTATACATTTCTCGTATGGTCTTAAGTCTTTAATACAATCTTTGTCACATATTAAATTGTCATTCATAAAATCTTAGATAAGATTTACCCTAAATAAATTTATATATAACAATTGCGAGTATAACGCCAATAATACTGGCAATTGTTATCTTAATCTGAATTGAAAATGTAAGAACAATAAATCCCAGATTAAGAATAACAGGACTCTCCATAAGTCCCGCCCCAAATGACTGGCCATATGAAAGCCAGCTAAGTGCTGGTATGCCCGATGTTATCTCAGCTATAAGCCACCCAGCACAATACCTATAAGAATGAACAGTATAAGAAACCAGCCATTCTTGTACTTGGAAATACTACTCATATTCCTCCATTCTTGCATATTAATATTAATAATACGCTAACATTTTATCAACTTTTTTATAAGAATACAATATTAACTATTCAATATATTATAATATTATTAAAAAACTGACTAATGTAGTATAACACAATTACTAAATCTTAAGAAGCCCTTTTTCATACATTTTCTGCATACTCATCATAATTCCAAGCTTAGCGTGGTACCATGTAAGACCACCCTGGAAATATACAGCATATGGTTCTTTTACAGGACCATCCGCACTAAGTTCTATTGATGACCCCTGTACAAATGCACCTGCTGCCATAATAACATCTGAATCATAACCTGGCATTGCCCAAGGCTCAGGTGTTACAAAGCTGTCAACTGGTGCTGCTGCCTGAATACCCTTACAGAAAGCTATAAGACCTTCCTCTGATTTTAACTCAACTGCCTGAATAATGTCATATCTTTCCTCTGTGGCATCAGGGACGCACTTAAATCCAGCCTTTTCATATACATTTGCTGCAAATACAGCGCCCTTAAGTGCACCGGCAACTACAGTTGGTGCAAGGAATAATCCCTGATAGAAATCTTTGTTGACACCAATTGTTGCACCAACCTCTTTTCCAAGACCCGGTGAAGATAATCTGTAAGCTGCCTGTTCAATGCAGTCTTTTCTTCCTGCTATATATCCTCCACAAGGTGCAAGTCCGCCACCTGGATTTTTAATAAGTGAACCGACAACCATATCCGCACCGACTTCTGATGGTTCAATCTTCTCAACAAATTCACCATAACAGTTATCTACCATACATATAACGTCTGGTTTGATATCTTTAATAAAATGTATAAGCTCGCCAATTCTTTCAACAGATAATGTCGGACGCGTTGCGTAACCCTTAGAACGCTGTATAGTAACAAGCTTAGTCTTTTCATTAATAGCTTTTCTTATTCCATCATAATCAAAGCTTCCGTCATCTAACAGATCAACCTGTCTGTATGATATATTGTATTCTGCAAGACTTCCCTTTGATGGTCTTATTCCTATAATCTCATCCATAGTATCATATGGCTTGCCAACTGGCGATAAAAGCTCATCACCTGGTCTTAAATTAGATGAGATAGCTACATTTAAAGCATGTGTTCCACATATAATCTGTGGTCTTACAAGTGCGTCCTCTGTCTTGAATATATCTGCATATACTCTCTCAAGAGTATCTCTTCCCTCATCATTATATCCATATCCGCTAGTACCTGAAAGGTGCATCTCAGCGACCCTGTTCTTCTGCATAGCCGCTATAACCTTTAACTGGTTATACTCAGCCACTTCATCAATAGCTTCAAATCGTTCCTTTAAATTTTCAAGTACATTATTGCCATAATTGTATACAGCTTCATCAATTCCAAGCTGTCCGCAATACATTTCCTTCATTATCTTTCTCCCTGATTGTTAATTTTGCATTACTTAATAATACCACTATCTTTAAGCTTATCAAGCATATAATCCATAATTTTAACGCAATCATAATCATATTCGTTAATATTAATCCAGTCAATAACTTTTTCTCTCCTGAACCACGTAAGCTGTCTTTTGCAAAATGTCTTGTATCGCCTTTAATCTGTTCCTTTAATAAGCGATGCCATTTTCATCAATAGTACTTCCATAAGGCTCACCCAACGTATCCCAGTAATCAAGAATTTCTTTATAGCCTATGCCCTGCATAGAAGTATTATCCCTGCTTATGCCTATTTGGGTAAGCAACTGCATTTCATCAATAAGACCATCATCGAACATAATATCAACTCTTTTATTAATCCTCTCATAAAGATTATCCCTTATGTCATTGAGAACAAAATATTTATAATTATATGGTGAATCTTTTTTTCTCTGCTCCTCGTTGTGTTCAGATATTCTGTTGCCAGTCTGCTTGTAATATTCCAGTGCCCTTACAACTCTCTTTACATTTCTGTAATGTATGCTCTCCGCTGATTTAGGATCCACATTTTTTAACATCTCATAAAGATACATAGCACCTTTTTCTTTCTCAAGCTGGTACAGTTCCTGCCTGTAAGATGTATCCGCATCATTGTCTTGAAATTCTATATCATACAATAAAGCCTGTATATAAAATCCTGTACCACCTACAATCATAGGTATATAGCCGTCATTTCTTATCTGTTCTATAGCCTTTAGTGCTTTTTCTTTAAATATTGTGACATTAAACTCCTCTGTAGGTTCTATCTCGTCTATAAGATAATGCTTTACGCCTTGCATTTCAGAAGATGTAATCTTAGCAGTTCCTATGTCCATATGCCTGTATACCTGCATAGAGTCTGCACTTATTATCTGTGCCCCAATCTTTTTTGCAAGCTTTATAGAAAGAGAAGTCTTTCCGACAGCAGTTGGCCCTGTAAGTATAATTAAAGGTTGTTTACACATACACTATTCCCCTTTTACACTATTCGTTTAAATTTCTTTTCTATATCATATTTACTCATAACTATAAGCGTTGGCCTGCCGTGTGGGCAGTTATATGGATTGTCAGCTTTCATAAGTTCTTCCATAAGTTCCTTTGCTTCTTCATATGATATTTCGTTATTGCCCTTAATAGCCGCCTTGCACGACATAGATGCCACCTTTTCTGTAAGTATATCCATATCTGTCATTCTGCCATCCTGCATAAGACCATCTATAAGGTCAGTTAACATCTGCCTGTAATCAAGCTTCGGAAAACCTGCCGGTATTCCTGTTACTTTATATTCATTGCCGCCAAATTCTTCTATCTCATATCCAAGCTTATTAAATATTGACATATTCCTTTTAAGTACTTCTTCCTCATTCATATTAAGAGTAAGAATAATAGGCGGCATAAGCATCTGTGTATCAATTTTTGAGTTCTTAATTTATTCATCGTCTTCTCATAAAGAACTTTTTCGTGTGCTGCGTGCTGATCCATCATATAGAATCTGTCCTCAAATTCTATAAGCCAGTATGTATCAAATAATTGTCCTATTATCCTGTAATTATTCTTATTCTTCTCATCTAGAAGCTTATCCTCAAATAAAGATATCTGCCTGCTCTCCTCTGCTTTTCTTGAATTGTACTGTACAATATCTTCTTTAATAAGTTTATCAGCCTCACGGTTTCAAATGGCTCTGGAAGCCTTGTTTTATTCATAATCGAAGATTCATTAGCGATAACCTTATTCTCATTTATAGCACCTGAACCTGCCGGTACACCATATTGCTTGACCGTAGCACCTGAGACTGCCAAGCA
>ENA-OQAS01000404-OQAS01000404.1-human-gut-metagenome-genome-assembly--contig:-NODE-404-length-22804-cov-2.954271_pt1 | contig 22804 bp, 24 predicted proteins | sample MGYA00242733_ERZ504523 | MGnify/ENA primary metagenome ERZ504523 (study PRJEB26092, sample SAMD00036239) | human gut metagenome | host: Homo sapiens | study: EMG produced TPA metagenomics assembly of...
CTTTCGGATGGCCTACAAGGAGTGGTATTTGCGCCAAAAAGACAATGCTTCTCGATTCAAAAAGGTTAACGGTCAACAAAGTATAAGCCATCTTTATCGAGTTGAACGAGGCAGACTTCACCCACTTCGGGCAATGGTTTTGTAGTAGTAAGTTTGTTTATATGCCACTGTATGGGAGGAATACTAGATTCGCGCGAGGTATATTTTTCTTCCCTATCTTTTGTTGCGAAAGACTCTTGGAGTTTAGTTTGGGTTTCCAGTTTTGTTTCTGTCTTGGAATCGGAAATAAAAGAAATGAGCAAGGTACGTTCAAAGCGCGAGTCGCTTACGTGGTTTATTCGTACCGAAAACGTATTGGTTCCTGGTTTTTCTGCGTGATGAATAAATTTTGCCCGCATGCCACAAAAGGCAACGTTTTCCGATAAGGCTGAACCGAAGTTACGGTAATGCCCCATTCAGGCAAAAAGGCATGATGAGGATCAAGATAGGTGGCGGGCGTGGTGTTTTTGCAGCCCGAAAGACGTAAGGTTGCAAGCGTCTGAGTTCGTAAATAATACGTTCCTTAGTGTCTATTTCTTCGAGGTGGCCCTCGGATACGACAGCAATACGATCGCAAAAACGAAAGGCTTCATCGATATCATGGGATACGTATAATATGGACCCTTCGTATCGCTCAAAAAGCTGAAGAAGATCTTGCTCAAGGCCACTTTTTAAATGGGCATCAAGCGCCGAAAAGGGCTCGTCAAGCATTAAGATTTCCGGTTGAGCTGCAAGCATTCGGGCGAGGGCAACACGTTGTTGCTGACCGCCTGAAAGTTGTAAGGGGTAGCGTTTTCCGAATTTCTCCAACCCGAAACGAGCTAATTGTTCGTCGATCAAGGCGTCGCGGTTGGCGCTGTCGAGCTTTGGACTTAATCCAGCAGCAACATTTTGTCGCACGGTTAAATTAGGGAAAAGCTGATAGTTTTGGAACAGCAAAGCAGTTTTGCGTTCTTGGGGTTTCAAGTTGATGCGAGCCTTTTTCCCCGATGCTTTATCGAAAAAGACGGTATCGTTTACGACAATTTTCCCTTCATCGGGCGTTTCGATCCCAGCGATTGAACGCAAGGTGAGAGACTTTCCGCATCCGGAAGCTCCCAAAAATCCAAGCGTTTCGTTGCCGGCTTCAAAAGCAAGATCAAGTTTAAAGCCGCCGAAGTCTTTTGAAATATCAACACTAAGACTCATCGGATACCTCTTTACGACGATAGCGAGTAGTGTGTTTGCTCCATACATTGATGATAAAAATGACCAGGAAGCTCAATACGATAACAACGATGGTCCAGAAAAGGGCCACATCGGTGTTTCCGCCCATCCACTCAAAGTAGATTGCGATTGGGATTGTGCGGGTAATGCCAACATAGTTGCCCGCAAGGAACAAGGTTGCCCCAAATTCTCCAAGGGCGCGCGCAAAAGCAGCATAGTTCCTGCTGCAATAGAAGACCATGCGAGAGGAAGCATCAATCTGAAAAATACGCGCGACTCGCTCCAACCAAGAGTTCGTGCAGCATCAAGCATATCGGGATTGAGGCTTTCGAATGCTCCTCGAGCACTGCGGTACATCAGAGGAAATGCTACTACCACTGCGGCTATGACGGTTGCAGGCCAACTAAATATAAGCGGAAAACCAATCGCATTAAACCATTGTCCAATGGGGCTGTTGCTACCCAGGGCAAGCAAAAGCAGAAAACCGCAAACGGTAGGGGGAAGCACCATGGGATGGTAAAAATTGCATCGAAGACGTTTTGCCATCGATCCGACAAGCGCAAAGACCACCATGCTGCCAAAATGCCCAGTATAAAAATAATGACAATGGCAGTAAGAGTGGTTTTGAGTGTTACCCATAGAGGAGAAAAATCAAGATCCTGGAAGAATTCTGCAAGGGCAGCAAATCCGGTCGCAGCTTGGGTGATAGCAGTTGTTTCGCTTGAGGAAAGTACGGCATAAGAAGCATGATTTAAGGAAATTCCCAATGAGGAATCAGCTTCGCTCACGACGCTGCCATCGGCTCCGATAACGAAGGAGTAACTGCGATCGTCGACAACTTGATTAAAGGAGAAAACCAAGCCTTCAACGGAATAGACTTCTTCACTGGTGAAATACCAAGGGATATCTGAGGCAATTTGTACATTTCCACCTGCAGCGTTGTCGTCGAGAGCGCGAAGCAACGTTTCAAGAAGTACGCAATCCTGTTCATCTTCCAGTGATAATCCCAACGCATCAAGCTGGGATTGCGGAACGTGAACAACAACAAATGAGTCTACGTCGATCAGTACGGTCATATTGTCGTGGGGCTGAATGTAGGTATATCCGCGATATACGCCATCGATTTTCGATTAGTGCCTTTATTGGCGCGAGAGATTCATCGGCGGCGTAAGGAGAATCGTCTACGACCGCTTTCTGTCCTTCAGCGGATACGGTCACAGAATACGAAGCTGTCTGACCGCTTTCGGATTCGGCCGCCCAAAGAGGGGTAGCACCAAAAACGGTCAGACAGATAAGTACGACTGAAAGAATGAGGTAAGCAGTGTAGGCGCGTAAAGTTTTCACGTTATCCACCTTGACTATGAAGAAAAAGCAAAACCAAAAACTCTTAATACAGAGCACTATACAAAAAGCAAAAAGCCCGCGAAAGGCAAGGTGCGCTCAGCGATTTGCCGGGCGCACCTTAAGAGCGGAGCACTAAATTACACTAATTCAAAGCCCCATTTACCCCAGATTTCCTGAGCTTCAGGAGAAGATACACACCAATCAAGGAATGCTTGAGCAGCACCATTGGAGTCGTCCATAGTGGTTACTGCGGCAGGATAAATAATATCCTTATGGGCATCTGCTGACACCGTGCAAACAACCTTAACGCCGCCGTAGCGTTCTACGTCAGAGCTGTATACGAAAGCAAGATCAACCTCTCCCGATTCAGCAAGCTTGCATACTGATCCAACTTATCTGCCTCTTGAACCAGACCTTCGATTGCACCTGTGATTTGTCCATCGGTGCCGTTTTCGTCGGTGTAGCAACCAACGGAAGCCAAAGATTGACGAGCATAATTGCCCGCAGGAACATTGGCGTCACCTATGGCGATGGTGTAGTCGCCAGAGACCGCGTCTTCTAAGGTGATTTCACTAATGTCGTTGCTTTCCGCCGTTACGATAACGAGATCGTTTTTAAACATATCGAACTGAGAGCCATCAGAAACATTACCGTTTTCAATAGCATTGTTCATATTGCTGGTAGAAGCGGAAATAAAAATATCCGGCTCTCCGCCTGCTTTCATCTTTTCTACAAGCGTTCCAGATGCTTCGTATTGGGTATCAGCGAAAGTTACATTGGGATTTTCAGAAGTGTAGAGCTCTCGAACTTCGTTGAGTGCCTTTTCAAGAGAATTGGCAGCATAAATTTCCAGAGTTATTTCTTCAGAAGATGACTGATCTTCGCTTGTTGTGGATTGTGGGCTGCATCCAACCAAGCATGCTGCCACAAGTAAACAGGCAACAAGTGCGAGGATCTGTTTGGCACGTAGTTTTACTGTCATAGGTTTCTCCCTGTCTACATTATTCTCAACTGAGATTATCCTGACTTGAGAATAAATAAAACGAAAAAAACGTGCAGGAGAAAATCGCTATTCGGTAAGGTTTACCAGGTATAATACATTTCATGTGCAACGGGGTATGCCTGGAGGGCGTTATGGGGTTTGAAACACTAGAAGTAGATTTACATATCATCATACGTAACAAAACGACCGATGCTCATGCTCCTGCTTTTGGTAGAGGGGTTGCGCAACTTTGCGAGTTAGTAGAAGAAACCAGATCTCTTAATAAGGCATGTAAATCAATGGGCATGGCTTATAGCAAGGCGTGGCGCATCATACGTAATACCGAAAGCTCTCTTGGCATTGCTCTGCTTGAGCGAAAAGGAGCTCATGGTTCAGTTTTAACGCAGGAAGCGAAAAGGCTTGTAAAAGCATATCGACAGACGGTTGAAGCTCTTCAAGAAACCGCACAAAAAGCCTTAAACGATGCTTTGGAAGAAGCCGACTGAAAAGGTATCCAGCAAGAATCTACTCGTAGCGTTATTTGTTACGGTAGGCAGCTGGGATCTTGGGAAAATATTTTCTCTGCGCGAGCTAAATCTTCGGGGGTGTTGATATTAAGGAAGCTTCCTCCATAGCGAACGCATTTTATGGGATGAGTGCAATCGATCATTGCGTAGTTAGCTGCGCTATAAATTCTCGAACGCGTGCTTGGCGGGTGTTTTTGCCATAAAGGTTCAAGGGTAGCGAGACAAGGTTTCTTTCGATACACAGCAGCGAAAGGTTCTATGCCGTTTTCTGTTTTCGGAAAAACAACATCATAAGATTTTTGATGGATTGGTCGCATATAAAGCGCTTCCTGAGCAATAAGCGGGGCAGGTATATCTATCATGTCGCAAGCAACCACGGCAACAAGATCATGATGTGCAGATGAGAGTGCCGTATATATTCCAGGAAGAGCTCCTCGTTCAGGAAGCAGATCGGCAACAAAAGTGATATCAGGGTATTCCTGTTTAAGGGCCTGGAGTCGTTCTGGGGCATTGGTAGTAATGATGAGCTCATCTGCAAGTGGTACAAGACGTTCCACCGCTTGCTGAATAAGGGGTTTGCCCAAAAAATTAAGTGCTTCTTTGGGTGTTCCCATCCGCTTTGATTCACCTCCTGCTTGAATGACAACACTCAAAGGTGGTCTTGCAAATGGTTTTGAACAAAAGTCGCAAGTGAAGATATGTCGCTGAAGGTGAACGAGGGAATATGGAGTAGCTTTGTGGCGGTGATTACTTTTTCTATGTCGGAAACCACTGCTACAGGACGTGCTTTTGGTGAGGCTTCCCATTGGGAAATGCATTCATCTACTACTTGCATATCTCGAGGATTAGCTGCACGAAATAATTCTATGTGCTCTACGTTTGCTTTTCGGAATCCTTCGATGAGCACGATATCGAAGCCAGAAGGGTAGAGATAACCGATTCGCAAGAAAGAGGCTGATCTAGCTCTGTTACTTGTGCATAGCGCGTATCTGAAAGAATGGTTACAGAGCGTGCCCCTGCCATTCGATGGCGATATGAATCGCGTCCTGGAATGTCTATATCAAAATCGGGATGACCGTGATGCTTGACGCTTGCAACCGCAACGCCTCGTTTGGTGAGGATGGCAATGAGGTTTTCAAGCAAAGTTGTTTTACCGGAGTTTTTTCTACCGACGAAACTTAGTGCTGGTGAAGGAATGACGGGCTGTGGATTGGGGTTCAAAACGCGCATATGAAACCTTTTGTCTAGAGATGATAGAGCTCGGTCTCGGTAACAATCTTTGTTTTAATGGTCTCAACGAGTTTGGTCAGTGCATCTACCGCGTGGGGTCGAATATCTGCCCCAATCAGTATATACATCAAGGAATCGCCTACCGGTACCGTTCCTTCATTAAGCCACGCCCGAATGTAATAAACTCCTTCCCATGTGCAAGCTTCTTGGAGTGCTTGTGCAAGTTTTTGTTTGTCGTAGGTGAAATCAACTGCTACCACCTTACGGGATCCTTCTTCAACTTTAGAAGCGTTATTCGTGCTGCTTTCTGGGCGCACGACCCTTTTTGATGTAGCGCGTACAACGCCGTTGTGAGTAAGATACATCCCCACAAAAGGGGCGAGGGAGTCCTTCTTTGCTTCTGTGAGCCAGAGGTGCATATTTGGTTCTGCGGAGGATGATTCCAAAATAGGAATAGGTAGTAAATTCTGATCTTTTTGGTTTTCTGCCAACGTATCAGTCATCAAGACCCTTTCCTCGACTTTTAATTTGATCTGGTCATATTGTTACATATTGTGGTTTATTGTGATGGCAAAACAGATCTTGTGGCAAAAAGATTCGATTAAGCCGTCTTAGGAAGTTTGGGAGCTCTCACTACCTAGGTGCTCGGGTTCAAGATCAAAGAGCTTTGCAGGTGAAATATTGCTTTGGAGAGTAATTGCATGTTGTGGACAAACGTCTTCGCAGAGGTGGCACTGGATACAATCCGAACAGCGAAACTCATGATGGGGTCCTTTGGGTACTGAAGATTTCAAACTAAAAGACAGTTTTAGTTCTGGAGATTCTCCGGTATAGACAAGCGCTCCAGTAGGGCATACCTGCGCACAAATACCGCAATTTTGACAGGTATCTTTTATCGTTACTTGCCCCCAAAACCTGGTATCCATATGCAGAGGTAGAGCTGTAAACGTCTGATCAAGAAAGTGATAAAGGACGTTTAAAAGAACCATATTTCGATAGGGATAGAACGTGTCGAAAATGCCAGGGATTGAAGCAAAACGTTTAGCGGGTGTTTCTTCGATATCACTTGAGCTCTTTTGCGAGTCAAGTGCCGTGGATGCTACGGTAAATCCGATATGTTTAAGTGACGAGCTTGCGCTGCTTAAAAATCCTCTTCTTGAAAGGCCATCCGATTTTTTGTCGAAGGGGAATGAACTTCTTCTTTTGAGGTTTCGATCTTATGGATGCAAACAAGGGAAACGTTTCCTAGAGTCGCAAGGTTCTGTGCGCTGTTTTGAGTTTTTTCTATAGTTGCAAGTGCCGTTTTGTTTTTGCAGAGATTGCATTCATTGCTTAGGAGATGAAGCGAAATTCCGTAGGAGGAGCAGAGTAAATAATGCGCTTCATCAAGGTGTGCGAGGCAGGGTAATACGATTAGATGGTTCAGTGCCTCATGGGCAAGGGGATGGTTTTGACAGCATATCCACAAATCTGGGGGAAGAGCATTGCGCGCATCTAGGGATTGCAATTCAGAGGCAAAATGTTCAAGAGGTAGAGCTGCGTCTGAATTGCTTGAGTGGGACAGACGTTTGCGCAGCAGCCGCATTCTTTACACCGATCTTTATCTATTGTTAAGTGGTTGCTCTCTTTACTGATTGCTTGGGTAGGGCAGATCTCTTGGCATTTTGTGCAGGAGGCATTGTGATTTCTGACGCAGACACAGCGCCCTACGTCAAGCGAGAGCATCTGAGGAGATAACTTATCGAGAATATGTTCGGCATCGGAAATCGTTACCACGAATATGCTCCTAAAAAAACTTTGTTAAATGTTAATTATTCTCCAATGAGAATAATCGTTTGAGTTGAAGCTTGCTTAATTTAGCCAGACAATACCTTTAGGGAGATCATAAAGCATTATCTAGAGGGGATTTCGAAGTTTATTCTAAGCCGTAGTCTGTTGTGATGCGGCGTTCTTTTTTGGTGAGTTTATTTATCCAACGAAAAATAGAGGAAGCAATAGAGGAGGAGCAATGTCTAGCACAGATGGTTCCAGCGGTGGCATCACGCGTCGCGGGTTCTTGAAGGGCGTAACTGCTGCGGGTGCGCTAGGGCTTGGTCTGAGTGGTATGACATCTACAAGGGGATGGTTGCGCGAAGCTTCCGCTGAAGAGACAGTGGAAGAGCGTGTCGCTTATACCTATCATCAGGCTCACTGCGGCGGAATGTGCCCTTTAAAATGCACCGTACGTGATGGTAGGCTGGTGATGGTTCAGCCAAATGATGCCTGCGCGATGGATCGCCTTAAGACTATTTGTTTAAAGGGTATCTCGGAAGTGCAGCACATTTATGGGGACGGACGCATTCAGGCGCCTTTAAAACGAGTAGGCGATCGTGGAACTAACCAATTGAACAGGTTTCCTGGGAAGAAGCTCTTGATGATATCGCGAGTCATATTAAACAAGCGCAGGATACCTATGGTAAAAATTCGGTAGTAGTAACCACTTCAAGCGAAACCGATTGCGTATTTTTGCAAGCGATGTTAGGTGCTCAAAGGTCGTGGCAATACGGGAATCGATATTGGGTATGGCAACGGCCTAGATCCGTCTATGGGCTTAGGCGGAGGCTATGCTATGAGTACTCCCGAAGCACGAGATTGGGTTAATTCGAAGCTGGTATTGACAGTTGGTTCAAATTTCTGCGAGTCAACTTTGCCTCAGGTTCGTCTTTTCTTCGAGGCGAAAGAAGCGGGCGCAAAAATGATTACGGTCGATCCGCATTATTCAACAACGGCAAGTAAATCTGATGAATGGATACCAATTGAGCCTGGACTGATGCGGCGTTGTATTTCGGCATGATTGTCCACATCGTAGAGCAAGGTCTCATAGATCAGGACTTCATGAAGCAGCATACGTCATATCCGTTTTTAGTGGATGTAGCAACTGGCAAATTAATACGCGAACACGAGCCGCAGATGGTGGTCGATGAAGAGGGTAATGAAGCTCCTGAAGATGGTCAGGCTGATCCGTTTTATGTGATTGACGAAGCAACGGGGGCGGTGGTGCCTTATCAACAGACCACTAATCCTTCTTTGAGCGGTACGGTTGAATTCCGTGGTGCCACCGTTCGTACGGTATATGATTTACTGCTTGATTCTTTGGCGAACTATTCGGTTGACTGGGCATCCGAGATTACGGGAATTCCCGCTGAAAAGATCAAGGAGCTTGCAGAATTATATGCAGAAGGACCTTCGTCTCTTGCACTTGGTTGGGGCGGAAACGACAAGATCGCCAACGCTGATGTCGCGGGTCATGCCGCTGCGGTTCTGGTTGCCTTAACTGGCAATGTTGGCAAACCAGGTACGGGTGTCGGAGTGTATGTAGGTGGAACCTACAATTGCCATACGGCGGCTTTAGGAGAATGGGCACTGCCTGAGGATATGGTTGCTGCCGAAAATGAAATGGCAAGTTACGACATGCGCACCAAGGAAAGTAACGCGCATGTTCTCATTGCTGCAGGTGATGATCTGTGCCAGCACTATGGCAATATGAATGTGTCAACCGCGTGGGCAAACTCACTTGACTTTATCGTTTCGATTGATCCCTATTTCACTGAAGGCTGCAAATGGGCAGACTATGTTTTGCCTTGCACAACTCGTTTTGAAAATGACGAGGAATACGGCAATATCAAAAATGGTTACAACCAGATTTTGCTTCAGGAAAAAATCATTGATCCTTGTTCGAGGCGAAGACAGAACTATGGATTCAGCGCGAATTAGCAAAGCGCCTTGGTTTTGAGAACGCCCTTCCCGCAACTTCTCGTGAGAGGGTAGATGCTATTTTGTCGACTTCAGAAGACGAGGCGATCAATACGCTAACTGTTGATCAGATTGCTGAAAATCAAGGAGTTTGGCCTATCGAAGGCGCCGAAGAGTGCAGGCGTGTCTTGGAAGACTACGCGTTCGTAACCGATTCGGGTCGTATGGAAGTATATTACGATTCTCTAGTCGATTACGGTCAGGCGTTGCCTGCATGGGAGGCTCCGGTAGAGATTACCAGCGACAATCCACTGCGTGAAACTTATCCGCTGCAGCTTTCAAATGTGCGTACTCGTTTCCAGATTCACAATCAGTTCCAAAATGCTGAGTGGATTAAACAATACTATCGTCCAACGATCGAAGTGAATCCGCAGGAATTAACCTCCCGTGGTCTCCAGACCGGGGATGCAGTTCGTGTATTTAACGATCGTGGTGAATTTAAAGTGTATGTAAACGGCAACGAATCTATTCGTCCGGGATGTGCTCGTATGTATGAGCTCGCAATGGGTGATTTCACGATCGAAGGGAATATGCAATCAGTTACCAACGATGCCATGCTTGAACGTGGGTATAGTTTGATGTGTGGCCCGGTCACTCCTTTCTCTGACACCCTTGTTCAGATCGAGAAGGCATAGGAGTGAGTCATGACTAGATTAGCTTTAGCAATCAAACTTGATCGCTGCGTGGCTGTCATACCTGCGCCAATGCGTGCAAGATGAGCAACAATGTTCCCGATGGAATGCTGTGGAATCGTATTCTTACCGAAGATTGCGAAGTGATGGATGGTGCTCAAGGTACGTATCCAGATTTGTCACGCACCTACTTGCCGCTTTCTTGTCAACACTGTGAAAATCCTGCATGCATGAAGGTGTGCCCAACAGGGCAACCTATCGGGACGAAAAAGGCCGTGTTGAAATCGACTACGACAAATGCATTGGTTGTCGTATGTGCATGGCGGCTTGCCCCTACAACGCACGTGTTTTCAATTGGCAAGAACCCGAGCGTTCTACAGGCTTTAATTATGGCGATCGTGATGTGCCTGAGCGGCCGGTAGGAGTAATGGAAAAGTGCACGCTGTGTAAAGAGCGTATTGACCGCGGGGAGGCACAGCCTATGTGTGTGGAGTGCTGCCCAGCGCGAGCTCGTGTTTACGGAGACTTAGATGATCCTAACTCAGAGATTTCTAAGCTGCGTCGTGAAGGCAATGTCCGCATACTTCTTGAGGAGAAGGGCACGGATCCTCAAGTGTTTTATCTGCAGTAGGAGGCGCTTCAGATGCAATTCTTCGAGAAAGTAAAAGACTCCGTTGTGCAGTCTTCTTCAAAACTAAAGGTGGTCTTGCTGTTCTAGCGGTGCTTACCGTTGTCGGTGTAGCTGCTTGGATCTACCAGCTTTTGTAGGTCTTGGGGTAACCGGCATGAATAATGCCACATCGTGGGGTCTCTATATTGCGATGTTTATGTTCTTTGTGGGGCTTTCTGCTGGCAGCATGATTGTTGCTTCTGCGGCGCATGTTTTCAACATTGAATGGCTTAAAGCAATCACCTTACCTGCATTGATCTGTGCGCTTGTTGGGATATGTGCCGGAGGCATTTCGATCCTTTTAGATATTGGTGGCTTACCACGAATTTGGCGCATGATCGTAGGGGCGAATTTTGCGAGCCTCTCCTTTGGGATATGTGTGGTATAACGCTCTTTATTGTGGTGAACATCATATTCTTGGTGTTCTTGGTACAGGGAAAACAAGTACATAAAATTGCTTGCGTTGCTCTGCCTGTTGCCGTGCTGGTGCTTTGTGTTGATGCTTGGATCTTTGGTCTCCAGGCTGCTCGCGCCTGGTATTCGGCGATTATGGCACCGATTTTTATCGCGTCAGCGCTTGATTCGGGGCTATCGTTGATTCTCATTGCGCTTGCGATTATGCAAAGAGCGAAAATTTACCATATAGCACAGGAAACCAGTAAGAAGCTGGCGGGACTTTTGGCAACCTTCATTGCAGTTGATGCATTTCTGATTGGTTGTGAGATTCTAACCATGGCTTATCCAGGTGGCGAAGAAGCGGTTGCTTTAAGTCATATGACTACTGGTGCGACCGCGCCTTTCTTCTGGTTTGAAATAATTTGTGGCTTACTGGTGCCCTTCCTGATTTTAGTGTTTGCAAAAAATCGAGAGAAAACATCTTTGGTAGTATGCGCAGGAGCCTTGGTTATCGCAGGGGTATTCTGCAAGCGAATTTGGTTACTTCTTACTAGTTTTATTACCCCTAACGTAGAGGGTGCTTTGGGAATTACGCTCGGTACTCAGAATGCCGCAGCGGGAGGAGTGGCAAGCATATGGAGCGTAGAAGGGTTTTACTTCCCGACTCCTATTGAGCTTCTTATCTTTGTAGGGGTAACTTCGCTTGCTATTTTGGCGCTTACTATACTGATGAAAGTGTTTGTTTCCGACGTGGCAAATAAATAAAGAGATCTATTAGTAAAAGACCTGTGAGCCGATGTGCTTTACCTTAGTAAGAGTGGATGCGTAATCAGTATGCAAAGCAATAGGGCAATAAACAGAGAAATATCGAGTGAAGAAAAGGAGCCTGCACAGATTGATTCTGGGCAGGCTCCCGAATTGGTAGATGCTTCATCTCAAAAAGAAATCTTAGAAGGCTATGCTCAACGTTTTGCCTTTTTAGGCAATTCCCTTCTTTCACCCATGAGTCAAACCTCAGCGATAGGGTTAGAGCCAGATTTTTGGCTACAGTTTCCTGTTCTTGAAGACCAGCATGTGAGAGCTTCTTGCGAAAAATTAGCAAAATGGGCAAAAACTTATAAAGGAATACCGACTAAAGAGGGCGCCGAGAGTATCGAAGAGAGTGTGAAGGATCGAAAAAGTCAGGAAGATCTGACGATCCAGCAGAATCTGGGGACTCAACAAAATTTGGAAACCCAACAAAATCTGGCAACTCATCAAAATTTGGAAACCCAACGAAAAGTTACAGGAGTCTCGGTCGAGTTTACGCATCTTTTTGTGGGGCCTCCGCGACCAAGCGCCTATCCATGGGAAACGTTTTATCGTGGAGAGGGCATAACTAACGGCTTTGGTCACGCAACGCTTGAAATGAAGCAAGCACTTCAAGAAATAGGATTGAAGCTCGACAATAAAAATAATCAGTATGAGGATCATATAGGAATAGAGCTCCTCTATATTTCAGAACTCTGTTCTAAAGGAATAGATGCAGTAGTGGCGCATAAAAGCTTTATTGAAGCTCATCCTCTTTCGTGGATAGACAAGCTTCAAGCATCAATCCATGCAGAAAATCCAGGAGGATATTTCGATCTGGTAGTCGGACTTACAAAACAGTTATTGATAAGTTTTAAAAAGAATATTCTTTAAAGTACCAGGTCATTATTGATTTCTGATACCATCCCAAAACTTCCAAAAAATTGAAAAAAGTTGTTGACAGGCATGGGGGATGAGAGTAAATTATCTCCTTGCGCGAGCGGCCCTGCCGCGAGCGACACAGAAGTTCGGAAGAACTTCTAAGGCTTAGATAAGAACCTTCACAACTGGATACTGTGAAACTAAGAAATTAGTAGGAATATAAGTCAGAAATGATCCCGTCAAGACAATCCATCCTAATCAAAAAGGCTCTGGATGACTTTGACACAAACCAGATACATCAAACTCTAACAAGTAAGCAATTACTTGTCTTTTAAACGGAGAGTTTGATCCTGGCTCAGGATGAACGCTGGCGGCGTGCTTAACACATGCAAGTCGAACGATTAACCCAAACTTCGGTTTGGTTATAAAGTGGCGAACGGGTGAGTAACACGTGACCAACCTGCCTTCTAGATCGGGATAACTCAAGGAAACTTGTGCTAATACCGGATACTCCGGAGCAATCGCATGGTAGCTCCGGGAAGCTTTTGCGCTAGAAGATGGGGTCGCGGCCTATTAGGTAGTTGGTGGGGTAGAGGCCTACCAAGCCTGCGATAGGTAGCCGGGTTGAGAGACTGATCGGCACATTGGGACTGAGATACGGCCCAGACTCCTACGGGAGGCAGCAGTGGGGAATTTTGCGCAATGGGGGCAACCCTGACGCAGCAACGCCGCGTGCGGGATGAAGGTCTTCGGATTGTAAACCGCTTTCAGTAGGGAATAAGTATGAAGGTACCTACAGAAGAAGCACCGGCTAAATACGTGCCAGCAGCCGCGGTAATACGTATGGTGCAAGCGTTATCCGGAATCATTGGGCGTAAAGCGCGCGTAGGCGGCTTGTTAAGCAGGAATTTAAATCTTAGGGCTCAACCTTAAGTCGGTTCCTGAACTGGCAGGCTCGAGTGCGGTAGAGGAAGGTGGAATTCCCAGTGTAGCGGTGAAATGCGCAGATATTGGGAAGAACACCGATGGCGAAGGCAGCCTTCTGGGCCGCCACTGACGCTGAGGCGCGAAAGCTAGGGGAGCGAACAGGATTAGATACCTGGTAGTCCTAGCCGTAAACGATGGGCACTAGGTGTGGGGAGGAATTCTCTCCGTGCCGCAGCTAACGCATTAAGTGCCCCGCCTGGGGAGTACGGCCGCAAGGCTAAAACTCAAAGGAATTGACGGGGGCCCGCACAAGCAGCGGAGCATGTGGCTTAATTCGAAGCAACGCGAAGAACCTTACCAGGGCTTGACATATAGGTGAGCCTGTAGAAATACAGGGGCCGAAAGGAGCCTATACAGGTGGTGCATGGCTGTCGTCAGCTCGTGTCGTGAGATGTTGGGTTAAGTCCCGCAACGAGCGCAACCCCTGTTGTATGTTGCCAGCATTAAGTTGGGGACTCATACAAGACTGCCGGCGTCAAGCCGGAGGAAGGTGGGGATGACGTCAAGTCATCATGCCCCTTATGCCCTGGGCTGCACACGTGCTACAATGGCTGGTACAACGAGCTGCGAAGTCGCGAGACCAAGCGAATCTCTTAAAACCAGTCCCAGTTCGGATTGCAGGCTGCAATTCGCCTGCATGAAGTCGGAGTTGCTAGTAATCGCGGATCAGCATGCCGCGGTGAATACGTTCCCGGGCCTTGTACACACCGCCCGTCACACCACTCGAGTCGTCTGCACCCGAAGTCGCTGGCCTAACCCTTTTAGGGAAGGAGGCGCCGAAGGTGTGGAGGGTAAGAGGGGTGAAGTCGTAACAAGGTAGCCGTACCGGAAGGTGCGGCTGGATCACCTCCTTTCTAGGGAGACACTAGTGTGTCAGATTACAAGTTGAGATTACTCCTTGTAACCTAGACGATTAATTAACTTATTTAACTTATAACTTTCTGGTTCATTTCAAATTCCTAATCACAGTATTCAGTTTCGAGGGTTCTTACCAGGTGTAAGCCTTATGAGCACCTTGAGAGTTGCATAGCGTATAAAAGTGATTTTAGTGAATCACCTCATTTCTTCTTATTAGATAAATGTGTGATTCGCATATAAACACGAATATAAGATCAAATTAGTATGATCAATTACCCAAGTACTTAATTCTTTATTAATCAACTTGTGAGATGAAGATATTAAGGGCACACGGTGGATGCTTGGCATAGAAAGTCGATGAAGGACGTGATAAGCTGCGATAAGCTGCGGTGAGCTGCACTTAGGCGTTATACCCGCAGATCTCCGAATGGGGCAACCCACACAAGGTAATGCTTGTGTATCTCTTAACTGAACACATAGGTTTTGAGAGGATAACCAGGGGAACTGAAACATCTAAGTACCCTGAGGAAAAGAAATCAACCGAGATTGCGCTAGTAGCGGCGAGCGAACGCGCAGCCTAGCCTAAACCCATGTATGTGTAAATAACAGGTATGTTGCTGCATGTGGTGTTGTGGGGTGTTGTATTCCTAGACCTGTTCTTCTAGGACGCAGTTACAAAATTTTGTTATAGCAGAAGTGGATGGAAAGCCACGCAAGATAAGGTTAAAGCCCTGTATGCGACATAGCAAAATCTGTGAACAACATACCCGAGTAATGCCGGACACGTGAAACCCGGTATGAATCTGGGGGGACCACCCTCCAAGGCTAAATACTCTTCTATGACCGATAGCGAACCAGTACCGTGAGGGAAAGGTGAAAAGTACCCCGAGAGGGGAGTGAAATAGTACCTGAAACCGTGTGCCTACAAGCAGTTGGAGCACATTTACTGTGTGACAGCGTGCCTTTTGTAGAATGAGCCAGCGAGTTACGGTGTGCGGCAAGGTTAAGGTTTGAACCGAGCCGTAGTGAAAGCGAGCCTTTAAGATGGCGATTTAGTCGTATGCCGTAGACGCGAAGCCGGGTGATCTATCCATGGGCAGGCTGAAGCAGAGGTAAGACTCTGTGGAGGGCCGAACCCACTTCGGTTGAAAACGGAGGGGATGACCTGTGGATAGGGGTGAAAGGCCAATCAAACTCGGAGATATCTCGTTCTCCCCGAAATAGCTTTAGGGCTAGCTCGAATCGTTTACTTGCGGTGGTAGAGCACTGGATTTGTGCGGGGGCTTCACCGCCTACCAACCAAAACCAAACTCCGAATGCCGTAAGTCTAGAGATCGGGAGTCAGAACATGTGGCTAAGCCGTGTGTTCGAGAGGGAAACAGCCCAGACCGCCTGCTAAGGTCCCTAAATTCGTGCTAAGTGGCAAAGGATGTGCGTTTGCCTAGACAACCAGGATGTTGGCTTAGAAGCAGCCATGCATTTAAAGAGTGCGTAACAGCTCACTGGTCAAGTGGACATGCGCCGACAATACACGGGGCTAAGTACGATACCGAAGCAGCGGACTGATTTATCAGTGGTAGGGGAGCTTTCTTATCTGGGTTGAAGCGAAGTGGTAACGCTTCGTGGACTGATAAGAAGTGAGAATGCTGGCATGAGTAACGAGAGAGGAGCGAGAAACTCCTCCGCCGTAAACCTAAGGTTCCTGGGCAAGGCTAATCCTCCCAGGGTCAGTCGGGAGCTAAGGCGAGGCAGACATGCGTAGCCGATGCACAACAGGTTGATATTCCTGTACCACCACGTATTCGTTATGACGATGGGGTGACGGAGAAGGGTAGCCGGGCGGGGTTCTGGACGTCCCCGTGAAAGCGTGTAGGGTGATAAGTAGGCAAATCCGCTTATCGTGATACCTGAGACGTTAGACGAAGCTCAAAGTGAAGTCGGTAAGCCCATGCTTCCAAGAAAAACCTCTAAGCAGAATGCGAGGTGCCCGTACCAAAACCGACACAGGTAGGTGGGTAGAGCATACCAAGGCGATCGGGAGAACCATGGTTAAGGAACTCGGCATAATGACTCCGTAACTTCGGGAGAAGGAGTGCCCTTGTTGGTGACTAAACTTGCTTTACGAGCTGATGAGGGTCGCAGCGAAACGGCCCAAGCGACTGTTTATCAAAAACACAGGACTCTGCTAAGTCGCAAGACGACGTATAGGGTCTGACGCCTGCCCGGTGCTGGAAGGTTACGTGGATGTGTTAGCATCTCGCGAAGCACTGAAACTAAGCCCCAGTAAACGGCGGCCGTAACTATAACGGTCCTAAGGTAGCGAAATTCCTTGTCGGGTAAGTTCCGACCTGCACGAATGGCGTAACGATTTGGGCGCTGTCTCGACCATGGACCCGGTGAAATTGTATTATTCGTGAAGATGCGAATTACCTGCGGAAGGACGGAAAGACCCCGTGAACCTTTACTGCAGCTTGGCATTGGCTGTTGGCACGTCGTGTAGAGGATAGGTGGGAGACTGTGAAGCAGAAACGCCAGTTTCTGTGGAGTCACCCTTGGAATACCACCCTCGGCTTGCTGGCAGCCTAACGTGTGACCGTTATCCGGCACACGGACCGTGCCAGGTGGGTAGTTTGACTGGGGCGGTCGCCTCCTAAATGGTAACGGAGGCGTGCGTAAGGTTCGCTCAGGATGGTTGGCAATCATCCGTAGAGCACAAGAGTATAAGCGAGCTTGACTGCGAGACCTACAAGTCGAGCAGAGACGAAAGTCGGTTCTAGTGATCCGGCGGCCCAGCGTGGAATGGCCGTCGCTCAACGGATAAAAGGTACTCCGGGGATAACAGGCTGATCTTGCCCAAGAGTCCACATCGACGGCAAGGTTTGGCACCTCGATGTCGGCTCATCGCATCCTGGGGCTGTAGCAAGTCCCAAGGGTATGGCTGTTCGCCATTTAAAGCGGTACGCGAGCTGGGTTCAGAACGTCGTGAGACAGTTCGGTCCCTATCCTCCGTGGGCGTAAGAGAATTGAGAGGATCTGTCCCTAGTACGAGAGGACCGGGATGGACGGACCTCCGGTGTCGCAGTTGTTGACCAACAGCATGGCTGCCTAGCCGCGTCCGGATGTGATAACCGCTGAAAGCATCTAAGTGGGAAGCCGACCTCAAGATGAGTTCTCTTTTTGGTAAGGCCACTTCTAGACTAGGAGTTTGATAGGCCGCAGCTGTAAGGCGAGCAATCGTTTCAGGCGAGCGGTACTAATCGGCCGAGCTCTTCATCTTTTAATTGTTTACTAATTGATCAATCACTTAATACATGCGCTATGTAACCCTCAAGTGCTTAGATACCTTTGACAAGCATATAACGAATAAGTTTTATGCAAGGTTATAAGATCAGCGCCTTGCATGAGCGGAACCATAGAGGGAAGGATCACCCGATCCCATTCCGAACTCGGTAGTTAAGCTTCCCATCGCCGAAAGTACTGCGGTGTAGTCCGTGGGAGGATAGGTCGTTCTGCTCATGCAGGGCGCTATCGAAAAAGATTTTTTGAATCTTTTAAGTGCTCATTGCACTACCGAAAAAGGTGTGAGACAATACACTTTGTTTTTACGGGCGATTGGCGCAGCGGGAGCGCAGCTGCCTTACAAGCAGAAGGTCACAAGTTCGAATCTTGTATCGCCCACCATTTATTTCCGTGCATTGTATAATGCACGTTTTTTTGTTTTGGGCGCTTAGCTCAGCGGGAGAGCATCACCTTCACACGGTGGGGGTCGCTGGTTCGAACCCAGTAGCGCCCACCATTGAATTGCCTGGTCAGAAGCTTTTGTGCTTCTGGCTTTTTTGTTTTATGAACAATATTCTGCCAAAAATGCCGCAATTTTGCCGCAATGGTGCCAGCGAAAATCCCTAAAGCAGCCTTAGTGCATCCTCCATCTGCTGTGTGTTCACATGTGTGTAGACCTTCATTGCAACACGGTCGTCTTTCTGCCTTAATAAGTCCTGGATCACCTTTGGGTGGATGTTCTTTTTCGCCAGATTGGTCGCAAAAGTGTGGCGTAGGTCGTGAAAGTGGGCGCCCTCACATCCGAACTTCTTCCTGTTCCTCCGCCACCAGCGTCCGAGTACATTGTCGTTGAGTCTGTCGCCCAATTCGTTAGCGCATACGTAAGTTTCTTCGCACTGAGCTACCTTCCATTTCTTCATCAATCGTGCCTGCTCCTCCTTCCATGCGAGGAGGTATTCGACGAGTTTCTCCTGGATTGGTATTGGCTTGAGCTTGCTGCCGTATGCCTTGGTGTCGGGGAGCATCATGAACCCGTCTATCAGATCCACATCGCTCCATCTCAGTCTGCAGCTTTCATTGCGCCTTAGGCCAGCCCATAACGCAAGCATCACAGCAGCGTGACGATGATTTGTCGGGGTGCAGGACTCTTCAATCGCCTTTTGCTGATCCTCGGTCAACGGTTGTCTTTCCTGGGTGTCGTCCCTTGGCCGCTCTACTCCCTCAAACGGGTTGCGTCTGGCCATCTGTTGCGGTATGGCGTACTTGGTGTACATGGTGCTGGCCGACTGCAGGATCATGTTCACGTAGGTGCCTGACAGCGGCTGGCCGCTTGCGCTATCACCTTGCATCATCGCCTTCACGGCATCCTGGATCATATATGTTTCAAGCTTGTCTACAGGACACTTGCCCACATGACGAGATAGGGCATCAAGGTGTCCTTGTATCTTATCTGCCGTGCTTTTGTTTATCTGTTTAAGATCAAGACGGTGCTTAACGTACTCTTCTGCAAGCTGTTCGAATGTTAGCTTGCGTCCTGGTGCAGTGCTTTGTCGATTCTCGAGTTCGTCAATAAAGCCAGCAAGGGCTCTTTGAGCTTCTCGGTATGAGCCGTTAAATGTACGAGTCTTTTCTCCATACTTGCCAGTTCGCGGATTAAGCCCCGTTCTAACACGTAGCTGCCATTTTTTACATTTTCCACGTGGCTTGTTTTGTTTCCATTTGGCGGATATAGCCATTTGAAGTAATAGGCATGATAAAATACACCTGCCAATCAATAGACGTTTGGTTCCATCTGATCGTTGTTCGATTGGTTCACCTTTTGCCCCGCGCTGCTCGCCAAAGTGTTGCGGGGCATTTTGTTATATGTGCAACTTTTGCACTTGTTCTCTATCACCGTTCTTTCTTTAAGGCGTCCTTCACGTACTTAAAAGTGTCTAGATTCTCTTCGACTAGTTCTTTTCCTAAGTCTGTCATCGACCACTTCTTCTTTTTGGCGCCAATATATTCGTAATCGACTAAGTTAGCTCTTTTGAAGTCATCAAGTATGGTATTGATCTTGTATGCGTTTCTATCATTGTCGTAATAGCTGTCGCATTCTTTGTAGTCGAATCCTTCTTCATCGCTTTCATAAACGACCCATAGAACCATTTTAGCTTCATGATCCAAGTGTCTTATATGGCGAGAAAGCTCTCTTTTTTGCTCCTGTTGCTTTCTTAGTTTTTTTGCGCGTTTGCTTTCTACAACGCTTGGATTTGCTGAAATGAGAGTATTGATTTCTGGTTTTAGACTCCATGTGCAATATGTTCCAGGAGCCATAAGAGGGGGAACGCTAATTAATCCAGCACTTGCTAGGGTCATAAGGGCGCTATCAAGTGCTTCTGCTTCAATTGATCCTCCCGCTGCATATATTTCAGCCAATATATCTTTTTGTGCATCAGGAAATTTGCTGATATATTCAGCAAGGTCTTCTTCGCTTAATTTGTTTGTTTTCTTAAGCCTGGCTTCGTATTCTGCTTTTAGTGAATCTATTTCAGCTTCTAGCTTTGTAATTTCCTCTTCTTTTCGTTTTTGCTCGGTATCGTATTTCTGCTTTAGTAGGTCAATTTCCGTCTGTTTGTTTGAAACCTCATACTTTGCCTTTTTGAGTTCGTCATCTTTTACGGCCGATTCCTTTAGCTTCTTGTTTAATATTCCATACTGAACGGCAAGACCAATAACAAAACCAATTGCGCCAGCAGCAAAGCAAACGCCAATGAATGACCAGAAATAATACGTGACCGACCAAGCAAGCCAATTCCCGTCAATACCGCTGGCGATTGTATATACATCTCCAACTCCCATTTATGCGCTCACCTCCTGGGATGCAGATAAATCACGTTTGGCAGCATCTTTAGACATTGCCGCAGCGTCGCGTGCGGTATCCAATATGCGTTCTTTTCTATCTTTCGTTGATGTTCTGTAGCAGTTCATAAGCTCTTGCTCGTAAGTATCACTAAAAGATTCTTCCGAGGATGTGTTTCGTACCAGCAAGTATGTCATTCGGAGTGCACCCAAGGGCTACTGCACAGTTCCAAACTTCTCCGCGTCTGGAATCGTTTCTCCTCTTTCCCACGAACTTACCGTTCTTAAAGAAGCTCCAACCTTTTCAGCAAATTCTGATTGAGAAATGTGCAACTTCTTTCTCAATTCTTTGATTTTGAGATTCATCGTAACTCCTTTAATGAGCAACTTCTTGCCTGAAATCCTACACCATATAACGCAAATATGCGAATAATTTCTTATTTTCTCATTGAAATATGCGGGAATTTGCATATACTAGCATTTAGACATGCAAGATATTGCATATTCTGAAAGGAGCCAACATGCATATCGCAGGAATAGTTCTCATTCTTCTGTCGATCTTTCTTGGATTTGAAGCGGGGCCATGGGTGTTTTTCATCGGTGTCGTCATGGTTGGCTTCGAAGTTGGTAAGAGGTTCGCCAACTGGGATTGGAAGAGGGGAGGTAAGTAATGACGTTTGATAACAAGGTTTTGGCATCTAATATCCGTGCACGCCTAGGCGCTCTTAATATGACCGCCGTGAGCTGGCAGAGAAAGCAGGTGTATCGCTCGACACTGTCCAGCGTTGCGCTAGTGGGAGCAGGTGCCAGGAGCTGACAAGCTTTTCGCTATGGCTGATGCGCTTGAGTGCACACCGAACGATTTGCTTGGTTGGAAAGTAGCGTAAGTGAGGTGAAAAGTGAATATGTCCGTATCTGAACAGCTTGATGCTTCGATTGAGGAAAAGAAAGCGTATACGCGCCTGCTTAACTCGATTGCTGACTTTAGTGAAAAGCTCGTCAAAGGGGAGGCCACCCCTGACGAAATCGCATACATGTCAAAGGTGGCTGATCTTACGGAGCAAGCTAAATACGAGCGCATGAAGAATGCGATCTATCAGCAGTTCCATTTTGGTAGCGATTTACTTAGTTCCTTGTAGTTTACGTATTGGGGTATTACGAACTCTGCAACATTTTCGCTCACCCAATACGGCTTTTCGCCTTGCTACGCACAATGTTCTCCTAGAACCATTAAATCCGCGACCAACGGTCCTCTTGAGCCATCTTTTCCAGACGCCCCATTTGCCAGGCTGTTCAGCCAGTCGTGAGTCAACGACGGTGGTCTTTGAACTAGGCATTGCTTGGTAGTTGCAGATACCAACTTTGCGTTTTCGCTTTTGCGCAGCCACGCGCACGGCCGAATCCTTCACAAGGACCGCGTACTCAAAAATTTGGCCAATGTGACCACCTCCAGATAGTTAGAAGGAATGAGTACAAAAACAGAGTACACGAACAGTCGTTCATGCAAAAGGGGGATAGATGGAAAGCAGGATTAACGAAATAGCAGCAAGCAAAGGTATAAGCATATACCGACTTGCTCGCATGGTAGGCATGACTGACCGATCACTTATAAGTACGAACGAGTTGGCCTCGATAAAGCTCAATTCGGTTGCATGGTAAGGATTGCCGATGCTCTTGGTTGCAGTCTTGAAGACCTCTACAGAAAGGAGAGTGATACCCATTAAGAAATCATGGCATTGGCTGATCCATGAATCCAGCACTAAGCAGTTCGCAGCGGTCGTATCGGCGGCAACAGTTCTTGCTTGTGCGCTGAGTTTCACGGCTGGCTACTTAATCGTAAAAGCATTGATGAATTAGGAAGGAGGAAGAATGGACATTCAGGTATTCAACAATGAGCAGTTCGGTTCGCTTCGCACCTACGAAGATGACGGTCAGGTTCTGTTCTGCGGCAAGGATGTAGCGAAGGCGCTTGGCTATAAGCGCACCGCTGATGCTGTTAGCTCTCATTGTCGTGGGTCGGTAAAACGCAGACCCATCACCGACAGCTTGGGTCGCACTCAGGAAGCGGTATTCATCAGCGAACCAGACCTTTATCGCTTAATTACTCACAGCAAGCTACCAACTGCTGAGAAGTTCGAGCGTTGGGTTTTTGAGGAGGTCCTACCAGCTATCCGCCGTACTGGTGGTTACATGGTCGCCAAGCAGGACGAAACACCTGAGCAGATCATGGCACGCGCGGTATTGGTTGCGCAGGATACTATCGAGCGCCAGAAAAAGCAGATCGACGAGCTTAAGCCTAAGGCTCTGTTTGCTGATGCGGTGGCGGCAAGCATGGTACCTGTTTGGTGGG
>ENA-OQAS01000405-OQAS01000405.1-human-gut-metagenome-genome-assembly--contig:-NODE-405-length-22775-cov-1.996600_pt1 | contig 22775 bp, 33 predicted proteins | sample MGYA00242733_ERZ504523 | MGnify/ENA primary metagenome ERZ504523 (study PRJEB26092, sample SAMD00036239) | human gut metagenome | host: Homo sapiens | study: EMG produced TPA metagenomics assembly of...
TATCACTGGTTTTATTATCGAGCTGATATCGCCGCAATCAGCAGCTGATTTCGGATCATCGTGGAACTACACCAGCCCCAACGGAGAATTCCTTTCAACGCTTTCCCTCTCTGTTAATCCCCCTGAAGCAATTTTTGGAAGCGCATTAGGCGGAGCAGCAATGGCATTATTCTTAGGTGCTCTCACCCTTCCAGTAATTGCTAAGGTTGGCATGACAAAGGGTGCACGTTTTGTTCCCGTCGTTGGTGTTGTGCTGTTTTTACTCGTATTTGTCTCGTTTGGAGAAGGCGGTCCCTTGGCACCCTACGTTCCTGACATCATCCAATGGTTCTTTACCGCAGACGATGCGATACTGTACCTTATCGCGGGATTATGTATTGGTTCGCTCGTACTTTACGCAATTAGCCTGATCATATCGATCAAGCTCTATCAAACCAGAGAATTTTAATGTTCAGTTTTGTGTAACCCGAATCCGATAAAAGACGTATCTACATTCGTAGTACCCCCAAACTTTAAGAGCAAGTCGGAATATAACGATTTGCTCTTTTTTTACATTTAGCTCTCGGTAATCTGCGAAAATGAATTACTTGAACATACGTATCTTCAAGAGTATCCGAAAGGAGGAAGCATGATTGAATACTTCATCATGGATAAAGCGAGTAACTCTCTTATCCGAGTTCCCACCGAACAGCCTGGCTGCTGGATCGCCCTCTTTGAACCAACCCCCGAGGAACTAGAGGAAATATCTCAGCGCTTTCACATTGATGAAGACGATATCGCAGCTCCTCTCGATCTTGAAGAAATTTCTCGTATCGAACGCAACGAAGACTACGTTATGTTCATTGTTGACACGCCACTTCATGACAAGTCATCAGGAGAAAAGCGTTACAAAACAATTCCTATTGGAATTTTCCAAACAAAAGAGCATGTGATTTCAGTCTGCTCAGTTTATCGTGTACCCCTTATCCGCATCTTAAAATCGCGCTTTGAGGATCTCCACGATACAAGCAATACCCAGCAGTTTGTAAGCGATATCCTCATCGCTTCTTCTCAGGCATACTTTAATTCGCTTCAAGCGCTCGACAAACGCCGTCGAACTTTAACTGCAGCTATTGAACGTCCTACGCGAAAAGAATTAGAAGAACTTTATGCACTAAATGATTCTTACGTGTACATTCAAACTTCTCTGGCAACTAACAATACAGTTTTTGAACGTTATCGCCGCTATGTAGCAGCATCGGGCGATTTAGATTTAATCGAATTATTTGACGACGTTATCGTTGAGCATCAACAGGCGCTTGAAACCACGAAAATTTATTCTGGAATTCTAGATTCTGCCATTGACCATTTCGGATTGATCATGGATTACGATTTGAACCACACCATGCAATTAGTGGCAACCCTTACGCTCGTGCTCTGCATTCCTACCATTATCGGTGGACTATTCGGGATGAATCTCGAAGGCATTCCTCTTGCAGATTCCCCGTATGGATTTGCCATTGTTACGGGAATGGCAGCAGTTATTTTGGCAGTTTTGCTTCTTATACTAAAGAAGCTCAAATGGTTCTAGCTCATTCACTGTCTACCCTCTGTCAAAACAAAATGTGACTTCATCACTGACATACTGCGGAAAACTCGATATGGTTTATCCAGCAAATTCAAAACTCAAACGCTCTTTGAATGATTAAGACCGCTCAGTGATTAAGGCCACTCAGCAACTTTTCTCATTAGGGGCAATAAGGCAAGGTGAAGCAATTATGGGACTTTTTTCTTTATTCGGAGGCGGAAGCAACATTAACGATCTCGTTGAAGAAGCACGGCAAACAGAAAATGCCGTCATTATTGACGTGCGCACTCCCGCAGAATACAAACAGGGCATATCAAAGGTGCCTATAATATCCCTCTCGATCAAATTGACGCAGTAAAAAGACCGTCAAAAACACCAAGCACCCCGCTCTACCTTTATTGCGCCAGTGGAGCTCGAAGCGGAAACGCAGCCCGCTATCTCCAAACTCAGGTTATGAAAATGTGAGGAACATGGGAGGTATCTCATCTTGGCGTGATGATACCATTAAAGGATCTAAGTAAGCTTTTCCGCCATCTTTTCGCTATATCTATCTAGAGAAAAAGAGGAACGTCATGAAAGTAGTAATTGTTGGTGGCGTAGCAGGCGGAGCAACCGCCGCAGCACTCTTCGCCGCTTAGACGAACATGCTGAAATTATCATTATTGAACGCACACATTTTTGTATCCTATGCAAACTGCGGACTGCCCTACTATATCGGTGGTACCATAACTGATCGAAGTAAGCTTACCCTGCAAACACCAGAAAGCTTTCATAACCGCTTTAATATTGAAGTGCGCATAGACCAGGAAGTAACCAAGATTGATCGTGCAGCGAAGCAGGTGGCGATCCATAATCTTGCAACAGGCGAAACCTACACCGAAACCTACGATAAGCTTATTCTTTCACCTGGCGCGCACCCTGTTATACCCGATTTACTTGGCATTCATTCTTCACGAATTCACACCTTACGCACCGTTGAGGACACCTTTGCCATTGCCGATTTTATCGAGCACGAGCAAACAGGTCATCAAGACAAACCATTTCGCGCAACCATCGTAGGTGGCGGATTTATTGGACTCGAAATGCTGAAAACCTCGTAGAACGAGGCATAGAAGTTACCGTATTACAGCGCCCGAATCACCTTATGCATTCGCTTGATAATGACATTGCCTCTCTTCTGCATAATCGCATGCGCGAAGCAGGAATAGCACTCAAACTTAATGCGGATGTTATTGGATTTACCGAAAATGACCGTGAAATCTTATACCACTTTCAAGAACAAAAGAAGACAAAACAGGAGCAAGCCAGCAGCACATCGCTTCAGATATGGTAGTTTTAGCCATAGGAGTTGCACCGGAAAACAAGCTTGCAGTAGAAGCTGGTCTTGAGCTTGGAATCAAAGGCGCTCTAAAGGTTGACGAACATCTTCTTACCAGCGATAAAGATATTTATGCAATTGGAGATGCTATCGAAACCACCCAAATTGTCAGTGGCAAACCAGCACATATTGCCCTTGCGGGACCCGCTAATAAACAGGGACGTATAGTAGCTGACCACATCTGCGGCATACCCCATACCTTTGCGGGCTCTATGGGTTCTTCGGTGATGAAAGCCTTTGATTTAACTGTTGCAACAACTGGCCTTAACACCAAAAGCGCTGAAGCGGCAGGCTATACGTTTTGATTCTGTAATTATCACCCCCGCGTCTCATGCGACCTATTATCCAGGTGCTCGCACCATGACTATGAAAGTGTTGTTCGAACGACCAACTGGCAAAATTTTAGGTGCTCAAATTATTGGCGGCGAAGGTGTAGACAAACGCATAGATGTATTCGCAGTGGCCATAAAAGCTGGTATGACTGCTTTTGACCTAACAGAGATTGATTTAGCCTATGCACCACCCTACACTTCGGCAAAAGACCCCGTGAATATGGCTGGCTACGTAATTGAAAACATTTTGGAAGGTACGGTAAATCAAATCCATTGGGATGAAGCACTCATCCAAGCACGTAAAACCCACAGACTATCATCCTTGACACTCGAACCCAAACAGAATATGAACGTGGTCATCTTGACAGCTTACATAATCCAGTTTTACACGTTCCCGTAGACGAACTTCGAAGCCACTTAGAAGAACTACCTCGCGACAAACAACTTCTCGTTCATTGCGCTACTGGTATCCGAAGCTACATTGCCTGTCGAATATTAAGCCAACATGGTTTCGACTGCACCAATATTTCTGGAGGATATAATTTCTATCAACATTGAAGCTCGACCAAAATGCAGACATGGAAAATGTGGGCGATTGTGGCTTAAAAGCATAAAGTTTTCATTGCCTTTTGCCATTCATTTCTAAAGAAAGTTTTAGTAATGGAATTAGATACCGAACACCAATTAAAACAACAAACAACTCTGAAGGCGCTGCTTTCCCAGCGCCTTCACTTCTGGATAAACCTTACCGAAGAGGAGCAAAAAGCACTTGTTTCTCACACTCGTTTTGCTCGATTTAAAGCAGGAGATCAAGTCCGCAATCCCTCCTCACCAGCTGGCGTTATGTTGGTACTTTCGGGAAATCTACGTGCTTACATGCTTTCGGAAGAAGGAAAGCAAATAACTTTATTCCGCATAGGGGAACAGGAAAGCTGCGTATTGGCAGCATCGTGCGCATTAACCATGATTACGTTTGACGTATTTCTTGATGCAGCTTCCGATACCGAATTGCTCATTATTGATTCAGCGTTTTATGCCCAACTCATCGAAAAGAACGTGTATGTAGAAGCTTTTACGTATCGCCAAACCGCCGAACGCTTTAGCGAAGTTATGTGGGTTATGGAGCAGGTATTATTTATGAGCTTTGACGAACGTCTCGCCGTATTTCTCCTAGACGAAGTAGCACGCACGGGCAGTTCAACACTCACCTTAACCCACGATGAAATCGCGCACCACCTAGCAGTGCGCGTGAAGTAGTTTCTCGTATGTTGAAACGTTTTGCCGACGACGGTCTAGTGGCACTTTCACGTGGCAAAATTGAAGTAGAAGACAAAACAGGATTAAGAAACCTTATATCTCGATAGATATCCTTGGGGTACAACAATCTATCAGTGTACAAGCGACAAGGTGACAATAGATTCAGTTCCCCAGTTTTTTATCGCCGATTTCCTGCTTCATACCCCATCGAGACAAGCTACTTATCATCCTTTCCAAACGCATTCATTATTACGCTCACGATCCCACATACGAGCCCACCAGCAACCCAAGCAAGCCAAAACCACATGGCAGTCGTCCCCTCAGGTTGGAAACTCGAAGGATCAGGAGACGAAAGAATAGGAATAAACAACAGACCAAGCCCAATAATTGTGAAGAAAAGCATAATAACCCCGCACAATGCGCCAACTTTTGTGTTTTTGCGTTTACGTTTTAGTAGGGTACTCTTAATTTCATCTTCACTTGTGCGGTTAAAATGTCTTCAAACTCTAATTCATCAGCGGCATTTTTGTTATATTCTGCAACGTTAGTACGACCAAGCAGTATGCCATAGTGAGTAATATTCCATACACCGAGCGCAATAAAGAACAACAGAAAAAAGTAGCTCATGCCTTCAGTATCAGGATTGCTTTCTAGTATAAGCATGCAGCCAATTCCTACAAAAATACAAGCAATACCACCAATAAGACCATACGTAAATTTATTACGAGCCTGGGTTTTGTCCTCTTCGGTATAAAAGTCCTCAATATAAGGATGAGCTTTTACAAAAGCAGAATGAGCCATTCCTGCTGGAATAAGGAAAGCAAGACCAATCAAGGTACCTGTTAACACTAGAATAACAAACAAGCCATCTTTTCCATTCCACTCCGAAAGAGCAATGGTTCCCTCTAGAAGCAGTGCTACACCAACAAAAATAAGAATAGCTGCAATTCCAGTAGGAATCTTCCAAGCAAGCATTCGCTGATGATCATCGTAGCCACACACATCAGTTGGCGGCCCAGAGGGAATCGCTGATTCGTTTGAATCCAAAACGCGGCCCGTTAAATCACCCTGCACTAAATCATCCAACGAGCATTCAAAAATTTGGCATATTTTGAGTAGCTTATCCATTTCTGGATAACTTTTCTCCGCTTCCCATTTTGTTACCGATTGTCGACTTACGCCAAGTAACATCGCAAGCTGTTCTTGGGTCATATTCCTTGTAGCACGTAAATGCTGAAGATTATTGCGAAAACTCATGGTTATTCCTTTCGGTATGCGCCTGCAAAACCTCCGCCCGCAACACTCCAAACCTTTGTCAAAAGAGAAGTACGCGTCAGACATGGCGCTTTTTTGTTTTGTAAGGGGAAAGTGGTTATTTATGCAACACACTTCCCTGCCGGCACATCCAGAATAAGGGTAGCAGAAGATCAAACTCTACCAACCAGAGCGCTGCATTTTTGATTTTTTATGGCAACTAGCAGTTGCATCCCTGGTCAGAATAGTTTTTTCTTACTTTATTCAAAAGGTACCGTTTTTCAAAAAGCCGACAAGAGCGCCTGAAAGGCATCTTTCAATTCACAAATATTTAAGTAACACCATTTCAACAAAATCATATGAAATGCCCCATTTAGCGAGTACACTTTCCTCATAAGCAACCTCGGATGGTTAAAGGAGTTCGCCATGAAAGCAAAGAAGCGCATTTCGATCACGCTTATGATTTTCCCTTTTCTCATAGCTGCTCTTCTTCTTTCAGGATGCTCTCCTGCATCATCACTTGATGAAAACACCATTGCCGATGCTGCGGATTCAGCAGCCGAAGCAGCAAATAGCTTGGCCGATTCTACAGAACAAGCTGCCGATGCTGCAGAGGTTCTAGCAGGACTCGACTTTACTAAAACTGCTCGACTAGTTGTTTGTGATCCTCAAACTGGCAATATTCTTACTGAAATCACCGACCAATCAGCAGTTGAAAGAGCATTTGCACCCTTGTCTCAAGAAAACGCCATTGCCCGCACTCCTAATTCCCCAGAAGAGTATCTCTTTGAAATGTGGCAACCTGAAACCATAAAAGCAGGACAAGATGCTTCAGAAATTTCTGACGAAAAGTACTTGAAATAACTACTTACCAGAACTCTGACACAATTACTGTTTCTATGGTTGCCTTAGGCGGAATTTCATTGAGCATGGACACTCCGGATGGAGCAAAAGCGCTTCGCGATTGGTAGAATAACTTTTTATACACTGAGTAGGAGTAATATCGTATGACTACCAACGAACCAAGCTTTGAACAATTGCTCGTTGAAGCACATAAAGACCTTCATCGCTTAGGTCCAGGAAGCGAAAATGCAACAATTAAAAGCGCTGAGTTTTATAGAAGGACTGAGCGAGGATTCTACTCTTGCAAATCTAGGGTGTGGAACTGGTGGTGAAAGTTTCCTTCTTGCTCAACATATGCCTGGAACGATTATCGGACTCGACATGTTTGAGCAATTTATTTCTACCTTTAATCAAAAAGCCAAGGAACAAGATCTCCGCAATCGCCTCAAAGGCGTTGTGGGTACCATCGAAGAAATTCCCTTTGAGGAACATTCGATCGATGTAATGTGGTCAGAAGGAGTGTTCGATGCACCAAACTTCAAAGCGGCGCTTCTCAATTGGCACACCTATCTAAAAGCAGATGGTTATTTTGCCGTGACTTCCCCTTCTTGGCTCACCGATGAACACCCCGATGCTGTAGTGAAATTCTGGACAGATGCCAATTGCACTATCGATTCAGTTGAGGAAATATTTCCACCATAAAAGAATGCGGATACACCTATGTTGCTTCTTTTGTGCTACCAGAATATTGTTGGACTGATAACTACTACATTCCACTTGAAAACGCCATCAAGAAACTTTTAAAAAAATATCCTCATAGCGAAAACATGAAAGAATTCGCCCAGCAAAACAGAGACGAAGCGCAGCTATATACACAATTCCATAAGCATTATGGATACGTGTTCTATATCGCAAAGCGCGGATAAACAGACAAACTCCCTTTAATGGCGGCAAGCCTGATCTGCAGTCATATTAGGGAGTTTTCCCTCTGCAACAAGCTGAGCTACTTGACCAACTTTGGGATTTTCAGTATCGAAAAAGACCTCAATACCCGCATTGGCAAAACCCTGCATAGGACGCATACCCATTCCAGCTGCAGCGATTGCCTGAACACCTTGTTCTTTCAGTAAATCAACGATCGCGATACAGCCGCCTTCTTCATGAGGAGGATTATCAAGTTCGGCAACGTTAGTCAATTCGCCATCGACAATATCAATAAGAGTGAAGCAATCGCAGTGTCCAAAATGCCCGCTACGCTGCGCATCTAATCCAGCCTTACCCATCGTAGGAACTGCCAGTTTTACCGTTTCTGCCATAATTCGCGCCTCTTTCTCATACCAAAATAGATATCACTCAAGATAACTGCATACGAAGCATGTTTGTAAATTAATTCACAATATACGACCAATTTAGTAGCAAATAGCAGACATAAAGATAGGAGGTGTATCGTAATTCCGCAAACGGTGCAGCCTTATTTTTAGAAGTAGTCTTCTCCTAAAAAACTCAAACATCTTGCCATATCTTTTTCATCTCCAACGACTATCCTTATATCTTCCAAAGAAAAGGAATTTTATAATGAAACGAACGTGTTGCTCATTTAGAAATCTGGAGCGACTCACCTGTCGATCCTATGAGCCGTTGGATTGGAGACTTACGCCTAATCATTAAGCGCTACCGGTTTTCTCAACAGCAAAAATACCAATTCCAAAAGCTACGCTCCACTTGCTATACTGTATAGCAAAAGGAGGGCATCATGGAATCAAATATGACACAAATGAATGTGCGCTTAGAAACCACCCTAAAAATCAAGGGATGCCGCACTAGCCATGCTGCTATTCACCTTCACAGGCTGCAGAAAGCTCTGGACGCTTGCCGCCAAACTGCGCCATAACCCAAAGTTATTGTCAGATATTCTTGAAGGAACCGTTATCCAAAGCAACCCTCTTCAAACAAGCGATTTAATTGAGAAAAACTGAATTACCTTAAAGAATCAGACGAATTAATAGAGCAGTTATATCAATCATTAGATCAACAATCGGCACATTTCTCAACACCGCATCGTACGAAGATCTTCGTGAGGCACTGTATAAAAACAAAGCACGCAATTACGAAGAAAGCTTAAAGTAAATGAATAAATCTGCAAAAGACAACCATTCAGCTCAAAGCATACATTTACTACTAGACACCAATGTCTGGATAGATAATTTCTTCGTTGAACGCCCTAAATCAAAAGAAGCACGAACGCTCATTACTACAGCAATACGCCAAAACATCCCTTTGTATTATTCGGCTAGTACTGCAAAAGATTTTTATTATTTAGTTTCACTGCTACTCAAGCGCAATACATCGTATGATCTTTTCGAAACGAATGCCCATGCTATTTCGGAAATTGCCTGGAAACTATTGAACACTCTTCATGAGCTTGGTACCGCAGTTGGTCTGGACGAATCTGATATATGGTTAGCAAAGAAATATCGCACTATCCATAATGATTTTGAAGATAATCTAATAATTGCGGCCGCCCAACGTGCAAACGTTACCTACCTAGTTACCAACGACAAAAAGTTAATCCAGCATGCACCTATAGCAGCGCTAACCCCAAAAGATGTCACAAAGCTGATCAGCGAATAATTCACCAGAATGATGCACGTTTTCCTCAGAACCTATGAATTATTCTCATAGGTTCTTATCCTATAAGTACTTTTAAGCAACGTATAACCCTAATAAATAAATACAACTTAAAAGTAATATAAGACGGAATAATCTTCTGTTGCAGAATAAAAGTACAATACGTCTAGGGGGAAACTTTTACAAGGAAGGAGTCCACATGGATTTGATTTCACTGCTGACCAGGAACTATTTTTCGCAAGCGCCAAAGAGTACGCTGAAAAATACTTTACTCCTGAACTGATTAAAAAGTACTACGAAGAAGATCATCACATCAGCTTGAAGCTGCAATGGCTTTCCGTGAGCTTGGTTTATGCATCTTGGCTTGCCTGAAGAAGTTGGCGGTATTCCTTGCGACAAGCTTACCTTGGTTGCTTTGGTTGAAAAACTTCACGAATACACCAGCTGTGTTCTTCCTTTCCAGACCGACTTCAACTCCATTATGGACGTTATCGAATTCGGCAACGAAGAACAGCAGAAGAAGATCATGGACGTTGTTGACAACGTTGAATCCACCAGTGTTGCAGTAACTGCAATTTCCGAACCTGGCGCAGGTTCCGACAACAATGCTATGACCTGCGTAACCGTTAAGCAGCCCGACGGCACCTATCTGCTCAACGGTCAGAGACTTGGGTTACTTTGGCTCACCTCTCCGTATACACCATCGTTGTAGCTAAAGACGAGGATCCTTCTTATGAGAATGACAAGTATTCTTTGTGGATGGTTCCAAACGGCATCAAAGGCTATACCTACGGTGGACTTGAAAAGATCGGTCAGCAGATCGTACCATTCGTTGACTGCTTCTTTGATAATGTTGTTTTGACTGAAGATATGCGTCTTGGCGAACCAGGTCAGGGCTGGAAACTTCTTATGAAGAAGCTTGAGTTTGAACGCTGCTTGGTTGTTGCTCAGGCTCTCGGTCAGGCACAGGCAGTTATGAACGAAGTTGGTCCTTACTGCTCAGAGCGCATCTGCTTCCAGAAACCAATTGGACACCTCTCTGCAATTCAGCAGCATCTGGTTGAAATGGAAACCATTCTGGATAACGTACGCACCCGTCTGTACAAGGTAACCACCATGCTCGACCAGGGTAAATCCACTCGTCTCGAGTCTGCTCTGTTGAAGGCTTACGCGTGCAAGAACCTCACTAAGGTAGCAGAACATGCTTTGTCTATCTATGCAGGCATTGGCTACACCAAGGAAATGAGCGCAGGCCGCATTTGGAACGACCTTAAGGGTTATGAATTTGCTGGTGGCACCAACGAAATCATGGACTACATTGCAGGTCGTCAGCTGGTTAAAAAATACAAGACAAAGTAACGAGTACTTTGCATTTTGATTGGTAGCTCCTTTGAATAATAAAAGCAGCTACTCCTCCTAAGCACCCCTTCTTTAGGCCCCCAAAGGCCGGGTGTATAAGGATATTCCGCAAAGAATGAGCCGCACCATATGGTGCGGCTCTCTTTTTTCTTTGTTTGTCGTCTGCTTATTCTTTCTCCATCACCGCAATAGTAAAAAAGGTACGCTCATACGGTCGATAATAAGCCTGTTCAGAGCAAACGGTTACACCCGAAAATGAAGAAATATCTGCGATATCTCTCGGTATCGATCCATCACTGGACTGACCCACAACAACAAAAGTTCCCTTATAGGATCAAGAACACTTTCCCAAGATCTCACGCTTCGTAAAGCTGGTTCGTAAGCACGGTATGCTGCGCCCCAATTGCCTTTCTGCCAATCAAGGTAAGTCTGATCAATGTCAGGATAAAGAACCGAAGTAACCCCCAATACGCCGATATCAGAAGACAGCACTAATGAACCATCGGGCAAAGAATCTATGCTCGATTCAAAGCATCAAGAGGCTCTTGGTTTTTAGGATTGTAATCATCATAAAAAAACAATCCTTGGCTTATAAGCGCCAGCACAAGCAAAGAAATGCACAATTCTTACACAACCTAGTTTTTTGAAGCGAAACCAGAAGCAAAGAAAGCGAAAGAAGCAAGGGGCCGAGCGCTACTGACAAATATCGAAAATATAAAATTAACGATCCCATGATCAGAGAAGCAAGACACCCAAGCAGAAGCACTCCAAAATAGACGCTTACACCACCAATGCAAACCTGACGAGTGTTACAACATGAAAAGATATTTCTGCCGGCTCTTTTTACCTGTATCAAAGCAGCTACTACAAAACATAAAAGAATAAAAAAAGATCGCCAAAGCTCCTAAGGCAATTACCTGAACCCCTATTCCATAATCACCTTTTACCGCAAAAGTAAGCTACTTGTTAAAAAGGGGTAGCAAACATACTCTACGAGCGTATAAGGGAATGAAAACTTTGCCCAATAATCTCCTGAAACTACGGTAACTTGGTTAAGTACCGCAACAAGCCACGGAGCATACAGTACAAGCTGCACGATATAAATTACCAGCAAAACAATTAAGGGCGAGACACTTCGTTTTCCACTTACTGTTTTCTTTATTTTATTGTCTCGCGCGCGGGCGATTCGAGTGTTTTCGCTATCCGTGGCATTTTCAGCAACTGTCATTTTTTCAGCATGGCAAACCCTATCATCGTTTTGATTTCTCGCACGAACTAAGGCAATAAGTACCAACCCGTTTACGAAGCAACCGCCAACGCTGCAAAATAGTGCAAGTATGCACTTGCAAGACTCGCAATGGCAAAGCACACCCACCAATGAACAGGAATTGAAATCGTACCCATCTGGACACTTTTTACTATACGAGCGCCATACAAAAAGCACACCATGACACTAAACATCGCCCATGAATACATACGAATGTCCACTGCCATTTGAGCAGCGAAAGGCGTACTTAGCACAAAAAAAGGTGAACAGCAGCCCTGTTTTTTCTCCGTAATCTTTACGGACATGAGTAAGCCCTAAAGACGCTAGTGCAAGTACCCCAACGATCGTAAAGAGTCGATAGACTACCAAGTTTTCGCCGAATACGATATACAAACAATGCAACGCCCAATAAAACAATACGGGGTGAACGTCATTTGCCCCAATACTCCAAATTTCAGCAAAAGAATGGGAAGCTATCGCGACCGAATAGCTTCATCAAACCAGATATTTCCATGAAATGCCGTAGTGAGAAATAAGAGTGCGCCTAGCCCTAAAATCAATCCATGAAAACCACGAGACCCGACTATTGTCCTAGTCATGAACTGCCACCTTGCGCGTATGAGTATGAGCGCTAAACGAATGTTCCCTTTCGAATTTACCTGGATACACTGAAATGTGTGAACGCGCCTCGGCTACTTCTTGTTCTGAAACGCCCCCAGAATGTTCCAAGTCTTTCTCAACCCCTTTGTGCTCTTCAAGAGGAGTTGCTCGATCAACGTATTCGCTTCTTACTATATACACCGGACGCTGTTTAGCTTCAATATACCCACGCGCCATGTATTCACCCAAGACTCCCAAACCGCCATCTGAATACCGCTTAGCAGTACCACCACATACAACAAAATCATTGATAGGGGAATCTCGTTATTAAATGCGATTTTTGATACATATCAAACAAAAAGAGAACCACAGAACATAGAGCTAGCACTATTCCAAGCATCATAATTATCTTTAACGGCAACGTTGAGAAAGCAAGAACCCCGTTCCATCCGTAGGATAGAAGCTTGCGAAAAGACCATTTCGTTTTACCTGCGTACCTTTCATGAACTTCATAAGGTATGACTTTAGTCCGAAAGCCAACCCATGAAAATAGGCCTTTTGAAAAGCGATAATTTTCATGCATAGACAAAATCGCATCAGCAACTTGCCTGGTAAAAACCCTAAAATCACTTACATCTGCAAGAAGTTGCGTAGAACTCATTACGTTGAAAATCCTGTAAAAACAGCGCTTAAAAAGTCTGATCCCCAAACTTTCACGCCGCTTCTTTTGAACGGCAGCAACACAATCAAATTCAGGCTCATTAATAAGGATTTGCAACATAGTAAGTGCTACTTGCGGATCTTGCTGCATATCAGCATCTATAAAGCCAATATAATCGCCACTTGCATGATCCAAGCCCGCAAATAAAGCTGATTCTTTTCCAAAATTGCGCGAAAGTTCAATCATCGAAAAGGATAGCTTTGTTCCGCCCTCGCTTCTATAGCGATCAATTTGTTGAAGTATCACATCCGTTGTTCCATCATTACTCCCATCATTCACGAATATTAACTCGCATGAATAATCGGTATCCTCAAAACATCGGCAAGCAGATCCAAAGAACACCGACAGGTTTTCTGCCTCGTTATAGCAAGGCACAATTAATGAGAAATCCATGACTTCGCTTTCTCTGCATACCCTTATCTGCTTAGCTAATCTATCATTGTGGGTGCAGGAAGCTTGCTTATAGAGAAGGTATCTCTAAGCCACCATCAAACTGTAAAGCCTCTGTTTATTCTGTAAACCTGCCGTTTATTAAAGGACAAAAAATTGATTGTGCACGCAGATGATTTGGAATTACCTTAGCCCAAGCACAATCACTGTTGGTATTAAGTAAAGCTTCGGATAAGAGTAATCCCCTTTCAAGTGTTAGCATTTTTGCGAACAGCCCCGTGTTTTACGATTCTGCAAAGCTCCTGCATCCTTCAGTCGAAAACAAAACAATGAAAGTCTCGCTACATCTCAATTTGGTTGAAGGAGCTCCTTGTGTTGCACCCGACGAAATCCCTTTACTCATTGGAGAACGAAAAACGTTTTGCCATTCTTTTATCGGGCTTTTGCAAATGAGTTTAGGTCCTCGTCGTAGCGCGCTTTATCAACAAATTGTTCAGGAATTTGATGCCCAAATTAAAACGTTTTTACGAGTATTTCCCGAACAGCAGCATTCTCTGCGAATCGACAGCCACCAACACACCCATATGATCCCCCTCGTTTTCGACGCATTACAGGAAACCATCCAAATAAACAACTGCACTCTCGAGCATGTACGCATTCCTGTAGAAGACTTAACGCTTTATGCTCAATTCGGCTTAAAACATATGATCCCTTGGCAAAACCGTTTAAAAAACTCCGTGTTGTCTTACTTGTCATGCCATGCTAAAAAACAACTATCGAACAGAAACATTACGTCATCATTTTGCGGAATTGCTTTTTCAGGAAGTATGTATCAAATGACGCCTGAATTACTTTTCGCTCTTGAAGAACAAGCTCATCAAAATCACCAGGAACTTGAGGTTCTCTACCATCCTATAACAGTACCTCTCGCAAGCTGTCTCGATCCAGAAAACCTTCCTTTTGCTACCGCATGCGCTTCGGATGGACGCGACAAAGAAGCTCAATCACTTCTTGATATCAAAGAAATACTTTATTGCGTAACACGTTCTTCTACGCATCGATAGTCGCTTGCGATCGCTTGAAGCTTACGAGCAAAAAAGCGCATATAGTGACCAAATACGAATGCGGTCATTATTGTTGCAAAGACAATCTCTAAACCAATCAAAACATCGAATGCTACGGGCAAGAAAAGTCCCTCATTGCGCAAGGCAACTACGCTTCCTGCAAGAGCTGTTGCAGTAATCACAAAAGGGAAAGTCATTGCCGCAAAACTAGGAAAGAATCCTTTACGAATAAACGTAGCCACTTTGGTCAACACCAGAATAAAGAGTCCCTGGGCAAGTACCTCCAAAATAATGACGAAGCCATATTTGGCACCTCATATACCGCTAAATAGCCCGCAAGCGAAAGACTCATAGGAGCCGCATAAATGCAGAAGGTAGGCGCCGCACCTGCAGGAACCTCATGTTTGACATAGCGGAGAGTCACCACTATTAAAAGTGCCGCATATGCAACGAACCCAAACCAGAATAAGCCCTGTCCTAAAACAACAAGCTGAAGCGAAGGGCTCGTTACCGAACCTACAATGATGCCCACATAGCAGACAAACCAAGTAGCAAAAACATTCTTAAGATCAAAATCACGGAAATGCTTAGCGCTAAACCAAATCATTAAAACAAAGTGTCCTAGCACAGCGCTTATCCATAAAAGCCGTGCAACACTCAAGGAAACGGCAACAAGGTAGGTAGAGAGCTGCATATACGTCATGAAGAAGTCCCAAAAACTGCCGCCTGCACAGGTTGAGCCAAGTCTTCTCGTAGATGTTTAGTGCAAAACAACGCTTTTGCACTTACCAACGCAAGCAGAACGATCGCCACTCCTAAACATATCATTTCAGCCCAGGTCGCCCATGATGCCAATAACTTTCCTAAGGCGATTACTCCCAATGCCAATCCTGCCGTGGGAACGGGAATCTCTTGAAAAATGCTCGAACCATTGGTTTCCTTTTGTTATTGCTTCTTAAGTATTTCGTTCATTATGAGCAAGAAGAGATAAAATATTCCCTAATGATTTATTAGACTTTAATAAGGATTTCTTATGCTTGATTGGCGCGTAGACACTTTTCTCGATGTATGCGAAACGCTCAACTACACCCACACTGCAAAACGTCTCAACATAACTCAACCCGCTGTTTCACAACATATTGCTTGGATTGAAAATCAATTGGGTACCACCCTTTTTGTTCGGACAGGACGCTCGCTTCGTCTCAATGAAGCTGGCAGGTTAGCAAAAGAAGTTCTCCAGACACAAAAACACGATGAAATGCTTTTACGACAAGAGATTGCCGCGCTCAAAACCTCCGCCTTTACTCTTTCAATTGGTGCAACCCTCACCGCTGGTGAGCATCTCCTTGCTCACCCATTGGCTCTGTGGTGCAAAGATCGCCCTCAAGTAAAAGCAAGTGTTTCTATCGCAGATACCGCCAAACTTCTCTCTTTGCTTGATAAAGGAGAAATTGACTGCGCCCTCGTAGAAGGTATTTTCGATTCAAATAAGTATGCTTGGCAACGCTGGTCTCGCGAGCGTATGGTATGCGTAAAAGGACCTACAAACCTTTCTGCTCAAAACACTTCACCCAAACGGAAAACCCTTTCCTTTCGCGAGATATTAAAAGAAACACTTATTATTCGCGAAGAAGGATCTGGAAGTCGTGCCGTTTTAGAGGCAGCGCTCGCGAGGCATAACTTAGCCCCTGAAAGTTTTGAGCGAGTTGTCGAAGCGAAAAGTCTTCGCGTAGCCCTCGAGATGACAGCTGCAGGACTCGGAATTACGTTTGCTTATGAACCTGCTGTCAAAGAGGACCTGGCACAAGGAAAGTTAATAGAGCTCCCCCTTGATGAAGAGGGATTAGATCATGATATTTGCTTTGTCTGGCAACGCACCAGCACATTTGCGAGACGCTACCTGCAATTGTTTCATGAACTTCGCAGCTATTGTCAGGAATAGCAGGTGCCTCTGCGCACCATTTCATCACCTAGCGCAGCGGCACAATTTCATAAGTTTCTGGCAATTCTCCTGTTTGCATCAAGTGCTTTAGATATGCCATTGTTTGCGCAATCAAAGCCCTTCTACCAAAGATCAAACGATCCTCCCAAGGAGTGCGTTTTCCTTGATGGGTAGAAAGATAAGCAAGTTTCCCTGGATCCGTTTCTCCCCCTTCGCAAACCTGCTTAAAAGAAACAAGCTGTCTGTGATAGTGATCAATAACTTGTGCGCATCGTTGAGCTAAATTTGAACCAGGATCTCCATGACCGCATAGCACTAAATCTGCATCAAGCTTGGCAAGTCGTTCAATCGTTTCAAGCATCAATCCCAGTTGATCTACATCGGACTCCATCATGATGGGCGGATGCTGGTTATAGAGCATCTGATCTCCTGAAATAAGGATTTTTGATTTCTCATCAAAAAGGCAGCAATGGTGAAGATCATGACCAGGTGTTTCCAGAACAGAGAAATTATATCTTCCCACCTTAATACGATCGCCTTCATGCACACGCGTAAGGGGAATATCTTTTTCTCCATTAAGCGTCATGGGTTTCCAATACTCTGGATCGTAACTATCTTGTATCCCGTAGTATGCGCTTACACTACGCTCGATTGCGCTACCTCTTCAGCTGCCATTACGGGAACCCCATGTTCAGTAACCGAATCGACTCCCGCATACACTTTCATGCCTGGTTGCCAAATCTGATCTAGGCCAGCCCAGTGATCCCAGTGAAAATGGGTGATAAAAACGTCAACCTCTTCCCACCTTATGCCAAGCTTAGACAACGCTTCATCGTAGGTCTTTTTTTGTCAGGTCGTTATTGCACCCCGCATCAATTATCAGGGAGCGATCTGCTGACTCATCTCCTTCACTACGGCCACTCGAAGCTTTATGAGGTAGCTATTAGTTGATCCAATGGCCTGAGGCATAGGCATATCGAGACGAAATATATCAGGAGCTACTTCTTCCATGCGTGATTTATCGGAAGAATAGCAATAAGGCATTACTGTTTTCATAGTGTTTTCCCTCCTTTTACAGAATAGCGCTTTTGATTACACAGAAGCAAAGCCTGTTTAAAAGCATCAGCACCCACCCGCATAGCGAATGGTTTGTATTTCGAACGCTCCACGTCCTCAGCAGGCTAGGGTTATAGGACATACTTCTTATCCTATAAGCCACAGACTGAAACCATTAAAACAAGTGGGACTGGAAATTTTTAATTCCAGTCCCACTATCGAGGTCTAGTTCACTTCAGCGATATCACCTCTAAAATTTTATTTGCAAAAAGCCAGATTTGGTTTTTAGGAATCAATCCAAGCCTGAACCAAATCACGAGCGCTACGGTAGGGATCATCAGCTGAGCAGACCGCCGAAACGACAAAGAAGCCATCAACACCCGTACTTTTTACCAAGGAATATCGGCAAGTTTTACGCCTCCGCCTACAACGATGGGAACTGGACTGGCTTGAGCAAGATCTTCAAGATCTGCAATGCTTTTTGTGATGATTGTACCATCAGCGCTGCGCCCGCAATCCGTTTTAGTGGGCGTTTCATGCAAAGGTCCCACCCCGAGATAGTCAACCAAACTCATATCGGCTGTTTTAACATACTCCAGCATTTCGTCAGCACGAGCTGAAAGTCCCACAATCGAATCTGGTCCGAGGAGCTTACGGCACACTTCAACCGGTATATCTGTTTGCCCCACATGGATGCCATCAACTTTCACACCTGCTTCGCGAGCCGCCAGCACCACATCAAGACGGTCATCTACAAGAAGTGCAACGGTGTCGCTCTTGCCCATTTGACTGATAACCTCTGCTGCTTGAGCGGTATAGGCTATCAAATCACGTGCTGAACATTCTTTGGAGCGAATTTGAACACAAGTAAAACCAGCTTCGAGTGCCTGTCTAATTATTTCCGCAACTGGTCGACCGAGTGTATTTTCAGGACCTATTACTAAGTAGGCAGAGATATCGAGTGCCTTTCTCATAAATACCTCACTTCTCAAATGCATCTCTTCTTAAATGCACCATAAGTTAACCTAAGAAAATGTTTACTCTCCCTTTTCAGGAGGGTTGTTTACTCTTCTTTTTCAAGAAGGTCGTTTACTACCGCCACTTTCTTATGCATCATGTCTTCATAACCAGGACGAACGTCAGCTTTTAAGATTACTTCGGTTCGAATTCCTTTTTCCGCAAGCACAAAGGTGGCCTCTTTTACCACACGCATTACCTCATCCCACTCACCTTCAATTTCGGTGAACATAGAATGTGTTTCGTTGGGTAAACCAGATTCACGAATAACCTTACGACTTCAGCGACGTATTCGGCTAGTTCGTCCCCTTCACCAAAAGGCGCAATAGCTACCGCAACAAGGGTATTCATACGTTTCTGCCTTTCACTACACTTTTGCAAACAAACTTAAACGTGACGCGTTTTATATTTGATGCGATTCAAATATTGCTCATTTTGTATTTGGTGCATTTAGTATACGACGCGTTTAGTATATGACGCGTTTCGCTGGCAAATAATCCGTTTCGCAGATGCCTCTTTTAGATTTCTTCCAGCTCAAAGGGGTTATTTGCAATGTCGTCGGAAGAAACCCTGTAGAGTTCATCAATAAAAGCTACTTTAAAGCTTGCAGGAGCAGAAGCGATCCGCTCAGCTCGCGTACCAGCGCAATTATAGTGCGCCACACCAGCAAGAGCAGCAGTGAACGGATCAGTCACACACGCATACACCGCCAAAACGCCGCCCTGCGAACAGCCAAAACCTGTAACCTTTGACATCAACGAAGAACCCCCTTGTGAAAAAACAAGGGTCTTACCATCGGTAACCAAATCAGTTCGCCCGAAACTGCCACTGCGCCCCCCGTAAAACGAGCAAGCGCGATTGCTGCATCACGAGCCTCGGAGACAGTATCGGTCGTATCCACGCCACGCGCACGTGAAAGATCTTCTGTTGTACCCTCTAAATCCCACAAGCCTGCAAGAGCAATAATTTCTGATGCATTCCCGCGAATAATGGTGGGCTTATAACGTTTAACCTCGAGTAATAAATCGCTACGTTGCTGACCAATACCTATACCAACCGGATCAATAACCCAGGGTTTCCCTGAAGAAAAAGCTGCTGCTGCCGTACGAGGAATCGTTTCAGTATAAAGAGGAAATTGGGTACCCATATTAAGATATACTGCCCCTCCTGCTGCAACTAAGCATTCGCCTTCATCGGGCAAATACACCATTGCTGCCGATCCTCCCACCGCAAGCTGGGCATTTGCTACAAAATCAATCGTAACCGTATTTGTTACCGATCCTGCCATTGGGTTTGTTACCCGAACTTCCTTTACCGCTTTAACGATATTTTGCTTAATCTGTTCGGCTGAAGTCACTGCATCCTCCTTTGTACCAAGTTTCAACTTCAGTTCCATGCTGCGACCCAAACAAAAGGAGCGCTGCATAGACAGCGCTCCTGAGAAAACCCAAGAATCTGCTCCCTACGCCAGTACTAACTGTCAGGTTCAAAGGGTTGAGCATTCGCTCTCTCAGCCAGGAGCGATTGGCAACTACTTATTCGTATCGCACAATCAACTGGCACCCCTGCATGTATGTACAGCAACAAGTTTAGTCTTATCGGGTATTGTTTTGCAGTACTTTTAGGTTATTGGTTACTGTTTGCTAGAATTAAATTCGTTGTTTTGTCCATTCAGACTAGATACACTTCGTCAAACCGAAAGGAGCAGCACCACATGATTGGCACTATTATCAACGCATGCGCCATTCTTGTAGGTAGCTCTATCGGTAGCGTTATTAAGCGGGGTTTGAAACCAAAATATCAAGATGCTATTTTCACCGCTTAGGTATCGCAACTATTGGATTAGGACTCAATGCGACGCTGCAGAACATGCCAAACAGTTCCTACCCTGTGTTATTTATCGTGAGTATGGCTTTTGGAGCAGTAATTGGTACAGCTCTTAATTTAGAAGGTCGTTTCAAAAAAGCCGTCTCCAAACGTGCAAAGAACGGCACCGAGTTCGCTCGGGGTCTTTCTACCGCATAATGCTTTTCTGTATTGGAACTCTTTCGATTCTTGGCCCTATCAACAGCGCGCTTTATGGTGACGAGACGTTTCTCCTCACCAATGCAACTCTTGATTTCGTTTCTTCTATAGTGCTCGCTGCCACCTTTGGTATAGGCATCGCTCTTGCTGCGATAGTACTGTTTTGCTGGCAAGGCAGTATATTTTTGCTTGCCAGTTTCCTTGCTCCCTATATGAGTAATGGACTCATGACTGAAATAAGCATTGTCGGAGGACTTCTTATCTTGGCAACCGGTATAAACCTTCTCAAAATTAAAGAAATCCCCACCATGAATTTGCTCCCCGCGCTGTTTATACCGCCCCTTTGGTTTGTCTTGGTATCGTTTTTGAGTAGCGTGGGACTTTTCTAATTCATCTATTTCTGAGCTTTTTGAGCCTCCAGCTCATCAGTTCCCGTATTCAGGAAATAAACCCCCACTACAACAAGACCCAATCCCAGAGCAGTTAAGGGAGTAAAAGGGTCATGCCAAACTAAGACACCTACCAGCATCGTCAGCGCCGAGCCAACGCCTCCCCAGATGCCATATACCAAACCGAGAGGCATATGCTCAAGAATTCGAACAAGTAAGGTAAAGGAGGCTAGATACCCAATGATAGTTACGATGCTTGGGCCTATCACCGTAAAACCTTCAGCCATTTTCAAAGAAATAGTTGCAGTAACCTCGCACACGATAGATATACCTAGCAGCAAAAACCAGAATCGTTTCGATGCCGCCATATGCGCGATTGCCTGTTTCTTTTCCTGCTGAAACTGCTCTACCTTTGTTGAAGTGGATTTCATGTCTTTAGTATTCCCCATGTCTTTAGTATTTCCCATGGCTATACCCCTAGCTTCAAGATAACAATGCCACCAATAATCAGAGTCAAACCTACAATCTTTTTAAGATTGAAGCCTTCTTTCCATACAATGGCACCCACAATTGCAGTAAGAGCAATTCCCGCTCCTGTCCAAATGGCATACACAGGACCCAAAGGAAGCATTAACAATACTTGCGAAATACACCAAAAGCAACGACATAGCCTATCACTATGCCAACCACCGGCAACTTATATTTAAAACCCTGAGATGCTTGAGCATTGAATCGGCGAATACTTCGGCACAGACCGCAATAGCTATCATGAGATAGGGATTCATTTGTCTCCTTTTCGTCCTCTCGTAGTTTCTTCTCGTAGTTTCTTTGCATTGCCCAATCGAACAATGTTTGGTTGAAATGAATTTGCAGTTTTTTCGCGATGCACTTGCTAAAAATTGCTTGTCAATTAACTACCTCAGACTGTTAGCAAGCAACTACCCTAGACTGGTCGCCTACTCTTTTGGTAGTTTGCCTGCGCCAACTCTTTCAACGGTTCGCCAGCGCCAGCTCTTTTAGTAGCCCGCCAACTCTTTTAGTAGCCCGCCAACTCTTTAGTGGTTCGCCAGCTCTTTTAGCAAATTGATCAACTCGAATTCGCGAATTGACATGCTAAACTCTACCCCAAGGGTAGAGTCAAGGAGCAGACATGAGAAGTTCGTTACTTTCAATCGGAGAGGCATCAAAGTTAAAAAACGTAAGTATTAAAGCACTTCGTTATTACGAAAAAATCGGAATCTTTAAGCCCGCCTACATCGATCCACAAAGTGGATACCGCTACTATTCTCCCGCGCAGCTTTTCGATCTTGATGTCATTTTGACCTGTAATGAACTCGATATTCCCTTAAAACGCATTCTTGACTATCAGACCAAGCATGGAACCGATTTACGACAGCTTCTCAAAGAGGGAGCAAAAATTGCCGAACTAAAAATACAACGCGCTCAGCAATCGCTTATCCAAATTAATTCCTGCCTAGAAGAAATCGAAGAACAATCCAAGCATAAATTGCCCATGAAACGTTATACGCGATCCCTTAATTTCAACTATGCCTATACAATGCCATGGAATAATACGCGTTCCTTTTGAGATCAAACACTATTAAAGACAATGAGCGATCTCTATCAACGCGCGAGCGCTCGGATTACCCCACTATATTTTCAAGGACTCATAATTGATTCAGGCTC